>Ga0138256_10001553_pt1 | contig 24712 bp, 16 predicted proteins | sample KNB2016incub_MG_FD_105486 | JGI IMG/M metagenome (GOLD analysis project Ga0138256, IMG submission 105486) | Active sludge microbial communities from wastewater in Klosterneuburg, Austria - KNB2014incub_MG | ecosystem: Engineered > WWTP > Activated sludge > Unclassified | place: Austria...
CACAGGCGAATCCAGAATGTTCAGAACTGCCCCTGGAGGCAGTCTGATCCGGGGAATCCAGAAAAACGGCAAGATCAGCGTGACGCTCCGAATGACTTTTCAGTCACACAGCCGCACGCTGTAGATGTATCGATTCAGTGATGCCGGTGGTGAAGCAGACATGATTGCGGTGGACGTGATTAGAACACACGGCTGCAGGCGAATCCGCACGCTTCCGGCGGAAATCCCGACCGCCATCACTCTGGCCGCCACTGGACGGTTGAGTTTGACGGTCGAAAGGGCTGTAGAGCCTGACCGCGTTCCTGAGGTCGTGGCACTCGCGGCTGGATTGCACAGGCAGACGATAAACGCCTGACCGATATGAGCCTGCAGATAAATTGCAACCTCCGCGCACGTTTGATTCGTGAGTCCGACAACAGGCATCGTTGAAGGGAACGACAACGTTGAGAGACCAAGAGACTGCAGATCCTCGACCGGCACGCCATGCTCGATCCAGTCAACGGTTTGTGATGTGCTGTCTTTTTCCGATGCGACCGCAAACATCAGCGGCACCAAACCTTCAGGGCCGGCGCCGGCTGAATTTGGTGTGAGCGTCACGGTGACCTCAGGCAATCCGTCGGGACCGTTGTCCACGGCATGCTGCTGCGGACTCCAACTCAGATTGTCCGAGCCTTTGCCGGATTCAATTTGTTCTGACCATAAACCGTTGCCGTTAATGTTTTTCCCGTCAATTTGACTTTGATCAACGATCGCAAACGGTAGTACCGGAATCGTCAGATTGCGCCCCGGTTGAAATCCGACCGGAGCATGTTCAATACTTGCGGCAGCTGTGACGCCCAGACGGGCATTACGCACGCCTGTCAAACCGCTGAAGAACAACCGCAGCTGATCGCCGGGTTGAAGTTTTCCGTAGGAGACGCGAATTTCCTCCGGCACCGTGGGATTGCTGGAGATCCCCGAGTTCACTGGCTGGCTGGTGATAGAGGGCGGGGTTAGTTCGACATCGTCCTGAGTGATCATAGGAATTACGGCAGGGTTGGCAGCCTGGCGGACATAATCAACTGCGGCAGCGCGACAACGGACGGCGCGACCGTCGTTTTCAAAGGGTTGTTGCCTCAGACGCAGCAGATCGTCGGACAGAAATGCGTGTCCGCCTACGATCGCTGCAGACTCCGCGTGCCGTCTGGCTTCGGAACGCACGCAGGACAGCCAAATGACGTTGAAAGCAAAGGCCGCGACCATGAGCATCGTAAGGAACAGCCAGATGCTCCAGATCATCATCGTGCCGCGACGGAAACGACCGCCTGCAGAATTTTTGTGTGCGATTCGCCGCTGCGTGGTTCGTCGGGCAGTCGTCTTCATTTCACAACCTGTCGGTTCTTCGCTGATCGGAACAGGATACAGAACAGCCGGATTCTGACTACAGCGTTCCCGCCGTCGCAGGCTGCTGAGTCAGATCGTTGTTTCGATCCTTGGGCTTGTTGTCTGTTGACCAGTCTCCCATCGAACCAGAGCCTTGCAATGGTGTGTTGGCGGAGGGATCATTTCCGGTGGCACCGTCAACTCGCTCACCGTCCCGCCAATAGGATGTCGAACGTCCGCCACCGCGATAGTGTTCAATCTTGAACGGCTTCTTTTCCTTTTCGGGTGGTTCTTCTCCCATCAGCTCCGCCATCGAGATCCGGTCGTTCTTGGACTTGATACTGATGCCACCGGATCCAGGACCGCTCGGATTGTACGTCACACTGAGCTGACCCTGGTTCTGAGCCAGCAGCGCGACTCGTGCCTGATCCTCGTCCAGTTCCAGGGTGATATTTTGACCGCCGCCACCGCTGTTCTGCAGCGAATTGCCACCCCTTCCGCGATTCACCGACACCACTTTGACGCCCTCAAAAAGTGTCGCCACGACACCGGTTCTGAACATTGCGGGCGAACCGCCGTTGGACTGCAGTTGGTTGCCATTTCCTGAACCGGTCGTAATGTGGACATCGACATATTGTCCGGGCTTAATCATCCCGGTCAGGATAGCCGTTGAGTCATTGATATCGACGGTAACGGCTCGCTTGCCTTCTTCGATTTCCAGATCCGGATAGTCACCGACCGGATAAAACATGGAACCCTGCAGCGGTACTGCCGCAGGAATCCGTTCTTTCGCGATGCGGCCAACGACGGAATCAATGCCGAGGAAAGTGTCTGCGGACAGCTTCGCACCAGGTTCGGCGCGGCCGTTGCCGATGTGTTTCATCGTAATCACTGTCCCTGGCTCGATCTCGGTGATCGCCATGGGCAGTGTCCGTGATTCGGGTTTGGGAGCTACAACAACTTCCGTCGCCCACAGTTTTTTGAACACAAACAGCGTTGCCAGCAGGCAGATGATGGCAAACGCGGCTACGGTGAGCATCCAGGGGGTGAGCTTCACGAAATTTCTCCAGACAAAATCAGATCAACACAGGGAAAGTTCAATAGTGGTGAGAAAGACAAGTGCTCTCAACGTAATTCATCGCGCTCAGCGTAATTCAGCGGCACTCGCCGCCGTCGTACGCTCCATCGCCATCGCCGCATCGCAGGTGATCGTGCGTTGGGAGACACTGAAGCCGGTCATCCATAACAAATCCGGACAGGCATTTCGCATTGGCACCTGAACACGAACGTGGCCCAGATCCGACGCATACGCGCCTGGTTCGATCGTCACGACACACTCATAAGCCAGCGACGGTCCCAGCAGCTGTTCCACACGGGCTTTGACTTCAGCCTCTGCTGACGCGGACGGAACTCCGCAAATGCTCAGCATTCTCGCGCCATTCTGAGCCGCGTTTGCGACCCGCGTCTGAGCCGACATCAGCATTGAAAATTCGACGATGGAAAAAATGAGCACAAGAAAAATTGGCAGCACCAGAACCAGCTCCATCGAAAGGATCACGCCTTTGCGAGCAGATATTCTGGAGCTTGGAGATTTCATGAGCCGAACTCGCTGAAAGAGTTGTGAAGAAGCAACGCATGAGACTGCGTGGTTCCCGTTTCTTCGTTCGGCAGAATCTGCCGCAGAATTGCAGTCTTTTGCGAAGGGACGTTACTACCCTTTATTCCCGAATAATTGAATTGCCAAAATGCACCAGGTTGCCAACGCCACGGGAACGGCGAAGGCCATGACACGACGCTTCTGGCGCTGCGCGGTCGTCTCGGCTTTACCTTTACCCTGATCTTTGGTTCTCGAGTATTGATTTTTCGTGCGTCGGAAGCCCTGCGACAGAACTCCCACCAGCACAATTGCGATGGTGCCCGTTGTCACGAAGATCAGACTGCAGAACAGAACCTTGAGAGTTGTGAGCCAGCCGAGCCAGGTACCCAGTGCGGCCATCAGTTTGACGTCTCCGCCTCCCGCAGTGGCGATCATCCATAAGACGAACAAAATCCCAAAACCGGCCGCAAATCCCAGCAGCGATGACCAGAGTCCGTCCAGCTGAAAGAACGCGACCTGGTACACAATTCCAGCCACGCACATGGGCGCGGTCATTTTGTTCGGGATTTTGCGACTGCGGAGGTCACAAACAGCGGCAGCCAGCGTAAACGCACCGACACACAGCAGCAGCACGATCTGGGCGGTTGTCAGGTCAGACATGGGAGAGGTTCTCGATTGAAATCAAAGGGAGGCAACGCATTTAACGCGCAGCGCGAAGTCAACTTCCGGCGTCAACCTATTGTTGTTCCCGAATCGCCCCGGACTGATGTCTTTTCTGATCAAACCAGTCTAGTATCTGTTGACACAAAGGCCGCAGCCACGACGATTGATACGATCGTGGATTCCGGCGTCGTCGTGACAGTCGGCATATTCGCGATATTCCATACAGCCATTGAAATCTGAAAATGAAAACCGCCGCTCAGGAATCAGCTGCACACGACCACTGGCTGTCAGCAGCCATCGACGCCGCACGGGTTGGAGGACGCATCCTTCAGGACTGGATCGGACGTTTTTCGGTGCGGGAAAAGAGTCGAGCCAATCTGGTGACAGAAGCCGATGAAGCGTCACAGGCGGCGATTGTGCAATCTCTGAAAAACCGATTTCCTGAGCACGGATTTCTGGGCGAAGAGGGTCTCAATGATCGTCACGCGGAAACCGAAGCGTTCTGGATTATTGACCCTCTGGATGGCACCTCCAACTACGTTCACGGATTCCCCTACTACGCAGTGTCAATTGCGCTGTGGGTGCGGGACCGTGTCGAAGTCGGCGTTATTTTTGATCCGACTCGAAACGAGATATTTGCCGCCGCGCACGGGGCGGGTGCCACTCTAAATGGTCAGCCCATCAAGACTTCCGGCGAGGATCAGCTTAAGTCGGCGATGGCGATGGCCAGTCTGCCGGTTGCAACTGACCCCGAGAATCCGGCTGTCAAACGGTTCCTCAGAGCGCTCACAAAGTTGCAGACGGTGCAGAGGAGCGGCTCGGCCGCGCTGAATCTGGCATACGTCGCAACCGGCCGGATTGACTGCTTCTGGTCCAGTAGCCTGCGCCCGTGGGATGTCGCAGCCGGAGCCTTACTTGTCACTGAATCCGGAGGATCCGTCACAAAGCTCGATGGCAGCGCATTCGATATTTTCGTTCCAGACCTGTTGTCTGCCAGCACTGCGTTACTCGGTCAGGAACTCGTAACCACGTTGCGATGAATTTCTTCAACATCTTCTCCAACGGCCGAATCCCGCGTAGACTATCAGCATGGCAATTGCTCGCTCTCTGCTGTTGATCGTTCTCTCCTTCGTCGGCACCCCGGCGTTTTTGGTGACTTACGCGCAGGACGGTGTGAATGGTCAGACCCCGCCCGTGAGCGCCCCGCCGCAAGTAGAGAACTCCGATCCTGGATCGCGCAAAGCCGATGTGCTGCTGCGAACGGAATCCGGTGAATTGATTCCGTACCGTGAACTGCTGGGCGATCGCGTGATCGATGAACTGCTGCAACGCGGTCTGGAACAGCGGAGCGTCCCGCGCTACACGATTGCCCGGCAGGAAATTACCGGGACCGTGGATCGCGACGAAGTGACGATGACCGTGCGAATGGAGATCCAGGTACATCCGGAAGCAGAATGGGTCACAATTCCGCTGGCGTTTGGCGAAGTATTCGTCACGCAGTTTGATCATCAGTCAGACGTTGAGAATTCCCGAGCGGTTCTGACGTCGGGCGAACAGAATGCGCGACAGTGGCACTTGCTGGGTTCAGGTCTGCATACGGTCACTCTGGAACTGATCGGGAAGGCGCGTTCACTGGCACCTGGTGTCCGGCAGTTGAATCTTAATCTTCCATCGTCCACAGCGTCGCACGCGAATTTCCAATTTACGCTGCCGGTGGAGTTGCAGTCACTGCCTGCGGGCGCAGTTGATAAGGCGACAAAGGATAACATCGGAGTGCGCTCCGTCGAGTTTTGGGGGTTGGCACCGACGTTCAGTCTGTCGTGGTCCGATGTCGTCCAGCGCGTAGCTCAGAATCCCGTGATTCAGGTTCAGAATCGAATGAAACTGGATCTCACCACGATCCCGGTGAATCTGACGGGGACTCAGCAATTGCAGATCAGTGGCAGTTCGATCAGCGAAGTACGCATCGCGTTCCCGGAAAGCTTTCTGTTGCAGGAAGTGGATGCCCGAAACTCAAACGGGATTTCTGTGCTGAACAATTTTGAAGTGACATCGATGGCAGGCGCGGTCACAGCGCTGGTGCGGCTCACAACCGCCATTGAAGGATCGCTCACGCTGACTTTCGATCTGGAACTCGCAAATCGTACGTTCCCGCAGGACATTCGCGTGACGCTGCCCGCGATTCAGGCGGCGAATGTGCAGTCCGGAGATCTGGACATCCTGTTTCCCACGGGATTGCTGGTACAGCAGACGGTTGTAAAAGGCGCGCAGCGGAAGCGGGTTGCCTCAGAGACGGACTCAAGCGTGGCTGCCACGGCCTTTCGGATGCGTTCCACGGAATCGCAGGTCGTGCTGCATGTTGAAGAAACCGTCGCTCAGTTTGCCGTTTCGCCGGAACTCACGCTGCAGCCGGATCGGCAAAACGTCCTGCTGACCGCGCGTTATCCCGTCAGTGTTCTGACGGGATCGCTGCTTGACCTTTCGATAGTCTGGCCTGGATACTCGAGCGGTGAGTGGCAGATCTGGCCCGGTACGGCCAGATTGATATCGGGCAAAACGAGTGTTCCGCTTTCACCGCAGCAATCAGACAGCGAAACAGACGTTTTGCACGTGACCTTTCGGGAACGTCAATCCGGTGAATTTATCGTCGAGTTCCGTGCGTATGCACCGCTGGACGCGGTGCGTTCGGGAGCGATTCAGTTGCATTGTCCGGAAATTCAGGGACGCAGCGGTCAGCAATTCGTATTGACGACGATTGAATCGGATGAGTTTTCAATTCGCCCGATCAGCATGGGTACGGGCGAACCATTGCCAACTGTTCCCTTATCCGTACCAGCGTCAGTGGTCGTCGGTTCCGGTCTGAAGTCCGAGAGTTGGCTGCACGACGACGCCTCGATTCCCATTCGTCTGGAATTGCCCGAACAGGCTCCTTCCGTGCGCGCCAGCATTCGAGTGGGAATGCAGCCCCAGGGTTCGGCGATTGAAGTTCGGGAATCGATTCAGTTTGAGATCGAACACCGGGATTTAAACAGCCTTTCGCTGCAGATACCGACGGGAATTCGGCGTCCGACCGTGAGAATTGCCGGACAGCCAGATGTGTTGCGTGCCACGATTGAAGCTGATACGCATTGGAGTTTTCGATTGCCGGAGGCGCGGCGCGGGAGTCTGGCCGTCGATATCAACTATGTGTGGACGCCGACGAGCGCCACTGATCAAATGCCTTTAATCTTGCCGGAATCTGCCGAACTGCTCGACATCGAAGCTGGCACGGGGTCGGGCAGCGGTATCACCGTTCGGGATGATTCGCTCTGGCAGCCGGTCTATTCCGAAAGATTCGACGCGGCCTGGCATTGCGGAACGCCCACTGCAACAGTGCCCGTGCGGTGGCAACGCGGCGTGGTTCCGACCCCCGGTGACAGTCCCGCTGTGGTCCTGGTGCGAACGCGGATTCTGGAAAATCAGATCCTGACAACCACACTGGCGATCTATCAGGAGCTTCCCACTGTGATCATTGTGGAAACGCCACTTACCGAAACTCTGGATGCGATTCTGATTGATCAGGAATCGCAGATATCGTCTGAGGCTCTGCAGCGCGGCAGCGTGCAGCGGGAAAGAGTTACTGAACGAGACGTCAGCCGCTGGCAGATTCTGAAGCCGACGACCGGAGCGGCAAGTGGACCCGTCGCCAGCACGCCTGTCGGCCCGCATGTCGTTGAGTTTCGAACACGTGGCCGCCTTACACCACGGTCGTCTCTTTGGCTGCCAGCCACTCTCAAACGGGCAAAAATGATCAGCGAGTCACCAGCAGTTCCGGTGGTCTGGTGTCTGGGATCACAAAATGACTACAGGGCGGCAAGCGCGTCGTCCGATTTTATTTCGCTGAAACAGCAGAAATCCGGTCTACTTCCCTGGGGGAGCCAGGGGCGTTCGCCGTCGGATCGAGAATTGAAAGCGATCCTGTCGCCGTATCCTGCTGAACTGCAACTGGTCGCTCATGATCGACTCGACGGATGGCTGACGCCTCCCGACGGGACCGAATTGTTTTTCGGCACTGCCGACGTCGAAGAATTGCGACTGACGCTGGTCCCCAGCGTCGCATTGCTGCTGATTAGCGCGACGGTCTGTATCGTTTTCTTCGTCTTCCTGTCGTTGCTCCGGAACGTGACGATCATTGTTCCGCTGCTGGTTTTTGGCTGCGCTGCGCTGGTCGCGTGGCTGATCTTTCCCGCCTGGACGTCGCTGTTGACGCCGTACGTGGCGATTGGTGTCCTGCTGGGGATTGTGTCGGTGATTTTCCAGAGGCTGATTTCGGACCGGCGAATGCGATTTCCAAAAGCTTCGCAGGTGGGCGAATATCCAACCGTGTTTGGTTATTCGGGAATGATGTCCCACGCCGTCGTCGAGCGTTCTGAGGCCGCTTCATCTGCCTCAACGACACGATCAGAGTTCAACGTCAAGTCATTTGTCTGATGGGCGGTAGGCGGTGCTTGGTGGGCGTGGTAAGCACCCGTTGGTAAGTTTTGGGGCATAACGATCGATTTCGAAAACCGTATCCGGAGACTGACGTCTCGCGGCTCGCCGGGCTTCTGGCGAGCGGGGGACGTCAGTCCCCTGATTGCGATTCCTGCGATGATGACACTCAATTTATGCATGGGTGCTTAAATCAAACGTCCGAAGTCTCAAAGACACGATAGTCTCTTCGCGGACATAAAACATCGAGCCCGTATTTTTCGAATGTTCTCTATGACCTTCTGGCATCTGCTGCTGTTCGCATTGTTGCAAGTCGCGACCGATAAGTCGTCCGATGCCGTGCCTGCGCGGCAGGAGGAATTCCCCGGCGTGATAGTGGAGCATGTTCCGCTCGCCGAATTGAGGCAACAGATTGCCGGGGATGATTACGTTCCCGTGCCCCGCAGTCAGCTCAGGGATCTGTTGCTGAAGGATCGCAGCGGAGCGCCAGCGACAGATACTCTGCCACGGATTCGCGAAGCTCGGTATACCGCGAGTTTGAACGGAACTGGCCTGGATCAGGGCCAGCTGGAGTTTGAGATCTATCCCGAATCGCGCGCGGCGGACGCCGGGCCACTGTTGATTGGCCAGACAAACCTGCAGCAACTGAAGATCGCCGATCCGCAAGGTCCGATCGAGTTTGGTTCGGACTCCGTGCGGCGTCTGTTTTTGCTGAAGCCTGGATGTCCCGAAACCCTCACCGGTTCATGGAAATCCGATGGTATGGTCACGGGAGATGTTGTCACATTTCGACTTGAATTGCCCGCAGCCACCACAAGCCGATTTGACCTGTTTGCACCGGCAAAAATTCGTGTGACCAGTGCGGCCAGTCTGGTGCTGGGACCGGACGCTGTGCCGGGGCAGGAATCGGACGGGGACTTGCGAAAATGGACCATTCTGCCAGGGGACGCGGCGCGTCTGACTTTTAGTTGCCGCGAACAGCCGCCGCTGCAGTCACAGGATCCTATGCCGCTGGCGGGCTTCAAATCCGTACATGTCCTTTCAGGCGACATCCTGAGTTCCCGCTGGACTCTGGGACTGCCCTCGGAACTCAACGGTCGCGCGCGACTCATTGCACGGCTTTCTGATCGTATTCGTGTCGCTGATGTGCTGCTGGAAGACAAGAGACCTGTGGAATGGCAGGTGAAAGAGGAAAACGGACAGCAATTTCTCAGCATGTTGTTGCCGGATGATTCTGAGTCCACCATGGTCAACATCTCTGCCGCATCAATTTTGCCACAGACTGAAACATGGGATTTGCCCATGCTGACGCCGACCCAGTGGTCGAGCCGCGATGGCGAACAGCGTGGGCCGATCCTGATACCGATCGGACAGATCAGTGTTTCGTTGCCAGGTTCCGTCGATCTCGATGAATGGACACTGGTTGGCATTATGGAACGCGACATCGTAACCAGTCCGGACCAAAGTCGAGAGTACCAGTTGATCCAGTTTCTTCCCGAGGCGTCGGCCATTGCGCGAACTTCCACTAGTGAATCTCGGTTGTCTGATTCCGTCGCGACGCTGGTCGAACCCGCCGGACGACTTGCGACCGTTCGCTGTCTGGTGAATGTGCAGTGCGAAGGAGCGTCAGTGGTCGAACTGCAGTGGCCGGTGTCAAAGGGCTGGCAGGTGATTGCCGCTCGTTATGCGTCGAATTCCCGCGCGTTATTTTCCGAGTTTCCGCAGGGCGATCCGGATGCCGCCACTACGCCGCTGACACTGCACCTTCCTGAATCACTGGAACCGGGTGCCTCTCGCGTTGTGGAGATTCAATTCCGCCAGACTGACGCTGCCGACGCCCGCACGATCAATCTGCCGCTGGCGGAGAATAAACGAGTGATGCGTTCCGGTTCCGTCGTTATTTTTCCGCCGACATTTTCGCTGAGTACGGAACTGCAGCGTCGCTGGAGTGCCGGACGGCGGGCGGTGGGGTTGGACGAAGTCCGCCGTCTCATGGGCTGGCTGCCGGAATCGAAGCTGAAAAATGGCGTGCAGTGTTATGCAGTCGGCGGTCAGGATACCGCAGGACTGGCGGTGGCAACTGCCAATCCGCCGCATCCGGATACCGTCGAACTGGAACACGCCGTTCGGATCGTCGAGGGCCAAATTGTGGAAACATCCCGCATCGTGCTGCCGATGCACGAGTCGTTTGCGGAAGCGCTGACGCTGGTGACTCCGTCTGGTTCCGCAAATGATCTCCGCTGGTCGATCGATGGCGAGCCCATTTCGGCTCGACGCGAAATGTCAGCGGAAAATTCTCGGGACTGGCGGAGATGGTCACTGAATCTTGTCGGTCGTCGGTCTGGCACTTCAACAGTAATCCGTTGCGAATCGCGACAGTCGGCCAACAATCAATTTGTCGCGACAATTCCGGTGCCGGTATCTGCGATGCCCATCCACGGCACACTGCGTCTGTATTCTTCCGACGAGGGCCAGATTACGGCACCGGGACTGACGCAATTAAGCGCGAAGAGTGCTGAGTCCACTGATGATCAGAGTCAGGAGACGAACTGGGAATTGCCGACGGAACCAACAGCGGTGTCGCTGCTGCTCGGACACAATCCCAAAATTCAGTTCGGCCAGACAATCGATGTTCAAATGCTGCACATGATCGATGAACAGTCCGGTGGGTTGAATCAGCAGGTGCTGGCGGTCGCGAACGTCAGTCGCAGCGCCGGGCAAAATTCGCTGCCTTTGGCGCTTTCAGCTGGCGTCCGTCCGCTGGTGCTCGTGAATGGTCATCGGGTCCACTTGCAGGAATCGTCAGCTGGTTTCGCGATTCCACTGCCGCTGACTTCCGTCGATTGTCAGGTCTTGCTGACCTGGAGCGAACCCGCGGGGCGACTGGACGACGTCACCGATGACCGCGAACTGCCACAACTCTTTCTGCGGGAACTCTCCGTCCCGCAATGTACCCATCACCTGCTCGTGAGCCCGCAACTCGAAATCGAGGCTCCCGCAACGAATTTTGCGGCAGCCGATTCGACCGACGTAACGAGGATTTTAAATCGCCTGTTGTCTGCTTCGGAATCTTCCGGCGAAAATCCCGACATGATTCCAGCGTTGACCGTTCCGGCGGAGATTCGCAGTTTCATTTCGCGCTGGCAACTGGCGGCAACCCAGGGATGGCGGCAATGCACACTCGTTGATACGGTGCATTCCGACTTGCCAATCTTTGTTAAGGTCACCCAACTGCGACGGTATCTGGCGATCACCTTCGGGATGGCCCTGCTGACAGTGGCGGCATGTATCGCGTTTCGAAATTTTGTACTCCAACACTGTCTGCTGCTTGGGGTTCTCGCCTGCGGGCTGCTGGGAATCAGCTTTCTGCTGACGATTTCAATCGCGGAGGCGATTCTCAACGGAGCGTTTTGGGGCCTTCTCTGTGGACTGACGGTGGTCGCTGCGTCGTGCTGGTCATCGTTGCGATATTTCCGATTTTGGTCTTTGACACGGCCTGCGGCGATGATGCTGGCGATGATGACCGCTACCTTTGCCACCGGGCAACAGCCTGCCAGTGTACTCACACCACTCCCGGCCTCAACAGCACAGCAGCAAAATCCTCAGATGCCCGATGTGCTGTTGCCCGAAACACCACTTCCTGACAGCGACGTGGCGTATGTTCACCGCGCGGTCTTTGAAAAATGGCGGCAGAAGTCGGCCGCCGGGCAGGAGACTGAGTTCGTCGCCGTCGTGACGTCAATGCAGACAGAGGTCATCGCGGAGTCTGCGGAATCCGTCGAACTGCTGCTCAAACTCGAAGTGGCGGCAGTGAGCGGGAATGATCTGTGCCACCTGCGAATCCCGCTGCAGGGTTCCCGGCTTGTCGAATGTACGATTGATGGTGATCGGATTCTTCCGGAACCAGATGGTCCGAATGCGATTCTGATTCCTGTTCCTCCGTCTGCTCTGCTGCCGGCTCATACCCGCGACAACCTTGCTGACGCCATTCGCGCGGCTGCAGCGGCATCCGGCGCGCAGGATGAAAGTGGTGGAGTCGATGACAGGCAGACCAGCACTGCGGTCGATGCCGGACCACTGGCGGCGTTTACGCTCCATCACATTGAGTGTCGCCTGCGGCCGGTCACGATACGGCAAAAATCGGGACTGCAGTTTCGACTTCCCGCCCTGCCCTGCCCTGTTGCTGAGTTGAAAGTTACATCACCACCGGACCTGTTCAGTCGAGTTCGTGCACAGTCTCCAGCCGGGGTTCTGCAATTCAATCCAGCCGATGGAGCAATTCAGCTTAACAGCCTGGCAATGTCGGAGGGGATCGACATGCGATTGTTTCAGGCAGGCATCGATAAGGGCAGTCCACAGCTGGCGACAGTGGAAATGCTGATCATTGCGGAAATTGTCGCCGAACAACCGGTGCTCTCGTGCTTCTGCCGCTTCTCTCGATGGAATCCACTGACGCCTGAAGTGCGTTACCATATTCCGCAGGGATATCAGCTTGTGTCGGTGAACAGTCTGAACGGTGGAGATCTGCTGTGGTCAATGCAGAATCGCGTAGCCACAATTCTGCTGCCCAATACGGTCGGGAACGAGTTTGTGGTCTCGCTGCAGCTGCGATCAACTTCGGCGTCGCCGCTGCAGCAGAGACTGATTCCAATCGGGGAACTCATTCAGTTTGCCGATTGTGTGGTCTCACCCAACCTGCTGCTTGCCGTTCGTGTGAACCCTGTATTTTCTGTGTTACCAATCGAAGGTCCTCAGGTGACGACCCTCGCTTATTCGGAGACTCAGTCGGCCTGGGGCCAATGGCTGATTCGCTCGGACAGCGTATTTACAGTTCCCAGTGGACTTCGAGAGGTTGTGATCCGGCTGGCTGCCCGCCGCAGCCTGAACGACGTTCGGATTTTTCAGAGTTTTACGCTGCAGAATCAGCGAATCGACTGGAAGTGTCAGGTTGATATTGACACTTCGGTGTTGCCTGTGTTTCGTCATCGACTGACGGTCAGTTCGGACATCGAAATCATCGATGTGGAGGTTGGTGCCGGTGAAGCCAATCGGCTGGCATCGTGGCATCGTCGCGGTGATCGCCTGGTCGTCCAGCTGCGAGAAGGAACGACGGGCCGGCACATCTTGAAGATTTCCGGTCGTAAGCTCCTGCGTCCCGATGACACTCAGATTGTGTTGCACAGCCCTCATATGGAGGACGCACCCCTTGAATCCGTACTGGAACTGACAGATCGGGATGGACTGGGCCTGGCCTTTGAAAAGCTGGGAGGTGCTGTACCGGATGAACCCATCGCCGCCGGAGATGCACTGCAGCCGGGAAAAATGATTAGAATGCAGATCGTCCACGAATCAGATCCGATTATTCTGCAGCGCCTTAGACCCGTGGAACCAGTCGGCTCGGTCGCCGTACTGCGTTTCACCGACCACGCGGCTTTTCTGGTCCGGCTGTCTCAATGGTCGGGCAGCCTTGGGCCGCTTGAGATGACCTTTGCTGACAACGCCGAATTTCTGACGAACCCTTCGGTGCTGGTGGATGGTCGCCAGTTGCCGCTGATCCAGGAAGGGAATGTCTTCGTGGCTGGCCCCGAAGTGATTCGCGAATTGTTCGATCAGCCGGAGTTCACCATCGTGTGGAGCATGCCGATTCCTGAGTCCCAGCGGGAGCAGGAGTCCATCTCGTTTGACTGGCCCAGGATTTCTGATCGCATTCAGTGGGACCAGCGACTGCTGATTCCCCTTGAATCGACGGCGGGATATGGCAGCACGGCGTCCGCTCGCGATTTGCTCCCAGCGTGGCTTAAAGACTCAAGTGCCATCGGTTTCGGAGAGGATTTGGTGTCACAGAAAACTCGCGTTATGGAGGAATCCTTTCAAATTTCTCAAGCCGAAATGCGGTTGACAATTCCCGCGAGATCGATCGCCGAAGTACCTAAACCGGATCCAGTCCGAAGGCTGTTTGCTGTTTCCAATTCCACACTTTGGTCAAATCCCAATCAGTCCGCCGTTGGACAAACGACACTCGTTGTGTTCTCAGCGCGTACTCCCGGAAGATGCTCGCTGATTATTCCGGACGGAACCGCTGTTACGGAACTCGATACGACAGAAGCAATCCGCTGGGAAGACGCGGAGCGTAAAAGAGTGACCGTGGAGCTTACCAAACGAGTGACGGTCATTCAGATTCGATGGATGAGTGGTCGAGCGGAAAATGGTTTTGCTGCATCCACGCTTCGCTTCTCGGTTCCGTTCCCCGCAGATTGTGAAACTCGGCGGACGGTGACTGTGGCCAGCACGGAGGGTGAGTTGCCACAGTTCCGGAAAGAGATGCAGACTGTCCCTGTGGCGGATCTTGAAGCCATCGGCCGGGATGATCTTGTGACCGGCCTGTTGCACTCAGAGCCTGACGAATCTCTTTCGACTGTTTCGACTGAACTGCTGCCGGATTCGGACTCGCTGGTCAGGCAACTCAGTGCGTCGCGCGGGAAATTTCTCGACGGGTTCAGGGATACTTTCCCAGCGTCGATTGCGATGGCGACCTGCCGCCCGATCGACGACAGGGAAATTCGCGTGTTTAGCCGGAAACGACTCCAGTGGCCGACCGTTCTTTCGATCGCCGCTGGCTTTCTGGCTGTCGCAGGGGCTGCCTTTGGACAGACGATGCGTTCTGTAATCAGCGAACCAACCAGCCGGATTGCCACGCAATCGTCAGACTTCCTGCGATCAGGCAATAAATCGCAAACCAGTGCAGTCGGTCTGCCACCAGCAGGCGAATCAGCCAGCGCAGACAAAGCAGGCCCACAACAAAGCTGATGCAGGCTCCGAGGAATAAGGGCAGCCAGGCCACATCAACGGTTTCTTTTCCGCGAATCAAATCGATCAGCTTCAGCAGTGTGGCACCTCCAATCGCCGGCACCGCGATGAAGAAAGAAAATCGGGCCGCGTCCGGCCGTTTCAGTCCGCAGCTTAGTCCGGCCGCAATCGTACTTCCCGCGCGGGAAATGCCAGGCAGAATAGCAACGGCCTGAAAAACTCCAATCATGATCGCAACCCAGGTCGGCATCTGATCCATTTCCAGTCTGCCACTTTGCGTCCATTTTGCAATCAGCAGAAAAACGGCTGTCAGAATCAGCAGACATCCCGCCGCCATTGGGTTTTCAAACGACGCTTCTATCTGGTCCTTGAACAGCAGTCCGATCACGCCAACAGGAATTGACGCAATCACAATCAGAAAGAGCAGTCTTGGCTTCCTCAGTGCGGCGAGCAGGTCGTGAAAATAGACAACGGCAATCGACAGCAGTGTCCCAAAGTGCAGGGCAACATTCATCGTTGCTCCCCTGGACCACGCTGGCAATTGTGTCGATGACATGGCCGCCATCAGCGCCTGCACGATTACCAGATGCCCCGATGAACTAATCGGCAGAAACTCAGCAATCCCCTGAACAACTCCAAGGATCGAAGCATATAAGTAGTCCATCAGTCATTTCCGTTTGATAGTGTAGTTTCGCGGATGCTGTAACCATCCGTGGTACGATTTGTGTTGGCAACGATGAGTTCGGCAAGCAGGCCAAGCGACAGTGCCTGGCCACCCAGCAGAGACGCGGCAATCGAATACGCGAGCAGAGGGCGATTACCGATGGGAGCGACTGGTGTTACCAGTCCCGTCTGCATGGCGATCCAAAGCGCACTCAGATACCCCAGCCCCAAAAACCCAAGCGCAAGAAATGTGAGTCCGACGCTGCCCAGCGCGTGCAGTGGTCGGCGACCGTAACCCGTTAGAAATGTCACTGTCAGCAAGTCCAGCAGTCCACGCAGAAAACGTCGGACACCATATTTGGAATACCCGTGTTGACGAGGCCGATGGTTCACCGCCACTTCACTGACTCGAAATCCACGGGCATGAGCCAGCACGGGAATAAAACGGTGCAACTCGCCGTAGATCCGAATCTCTCTCGCGACCTCGGCACGAAACAGCTTGAGTCCGCAATTGTGATCGTGCAGCTTAAGTTCTGTCAGTGCGCCAATCATCCAGTTGAAGACTTTGCTGGGATAGACTTTGTGCCACGGATCAAGCCGACGTTCCTTCCATCCGTTGACGACATCAAACCCGGCGTTGATCTGTTTGAGCAGTGCGGGGAATTCCGCCGGATCGTCCTGCAAGTCCGCGTCCAGCATCAGGATCAGATCCCCGGACGCAACTTTCATTCCGGCTGTGAGAGCGGCCGCTTTGCCAAAATTGCGACGCAGCCGAATGCCGCTGATGTTAGCAGGCTGCGACAGTTCCCGGATGACGGACCAGGATCCGTCAGTAGAGCCATCGTCCACAAGGATGATTTCAAACTGAGACACCGACTGCCCGATTCCGCCGTTCAATTCCTCAATCAACTGAACCAGACTCTCCTGTTCATTGAAGACCGGGACGACGACTGACAGAGAAAGAAGACGTGCAGCAGAAGAGGTTTCATCGTTCATTGAAAACGGGTTTCCGACATCAGCTGAATATGCCCGTTGCAGTGTTTACAGACGACCTTGCTGTTGACGTACTTCGTACCCGCTCGCAATTCACTGCGGCAGTGGGGGCACTGAGTATAAAATGCCGTGATGACGACTGAGTCTCCATATTTGAATGGCTGGCTGCAGTGTTTGCACTGAACTTTCATGTTACGGTATTTTGAGTGGATTCGCAGTTCTTCACCACAGCCAGGACAGCTGACGTAATGTCCCTTTGGCGATGCGGCGGCAATCACGGCAATTTCCGGCAGTGGCACAAAATGCGGAATCTCGATGCTGTCTTCCGACAACTCTGAATTCAACAACGCGCGACACGTCTGACAGTGGACAACTCGTGGTGGCATGACATCGCCACATTGAGGACAAGCCCCCCCGGGCCATGCGCCGTTCATTAAGACCACCTTTTACAAATTTCGCTCATCCACCGTTGGCCTGATTTCCTGGCCACACCCAGAGTTCGTGGATATTAGTCCAGGAGCATTCAGCTTGTCAGCAACAGATGCATCAATTTTGTCCTTTTGAGCAAGCGTCTTCCTACTAAGGATTCGCCTTCAACGCCATCAAATGATGAAACATTCGCAGGTACAGATGTCCATTCGCAACCGCCGGGGTTGATTCGCTGTAATGGCGAGCGGCAAGAAAGGATTTACCATCTGCGCGTCATTGGGTCGAGCGGCCCCGTGCGGCTGAAGCACGCCAAAAGAAGCAGATCTGAGGACAGATCTGCCTACGTAGTCCGACCTGTCTCAGGTCGGATTGCCTGGGTGACCCGATATTCCTGGTAATTCTGTTTCTTCCGCTCGCCTTAAGGCGGCATCGGAACGAACAATCAAATTCGAACTGCGAATCCTGTGACGCTGCATCACGACCGTGTAGACTGCCCGGCCGAGATCGGGGGGATGGAAAGGCAGTGGTGAGATTTGTGGCGGCGGAGCGAAAATACAACCTTCAGGTGTAGTTTTTTCGTAGCTTGGACATGTAGCTTGGACATCCCTGTCCGAGCGTTTTACTTTCAAAATCATTAAACCAAACGGACGGACAGGGATGTCCATCCTACGAACACATGACCGTCATCTTCGACAATCTTCATCCAAATCCACCGCCCGGATTTCGACCCTTCAATCCGAACGCACCGGTGCGATTCTATACACGCCACCTGCCGCACTGGCGACAGGATGGTGCCACCTATTCCGTCACGTTTAGACTCAACGATGCCCTGCCGCCCGATGTCATTCGGGAACTCAGAACCCTGAAAGAACAATTTGATCGCACACATCCGGCACGTCGTTCGGAAAAGGACTGGGAAGAATACGCTCGCAAGGTCACACAGCTCTCAGAAGACAGCGTCGATACTGGATACGGAGCCTGTTACTTTTCGGAACCGGGGAACGCAAAATTACTCGCCGACGTACTGCAATTTTATCAAAAGACACAATGCGAAGTCCCCTGTCTGGTTGTCATGCCGAATCATGCCCATGCCGTCATGAAACCGTTGCCCTCGTTTGAACTGGAAGATGTTCTGCAGGGGATCAAAGGCTATGTGGCGCGACAGGTCAATCAGCGGCGAAATGCGTTGGGCAGTATCTGGGAACAGGAAAGCTACGACCGCATCATTCGTGACACAAGACATCTTGAAAATGTCGTCCGGTACTTCGGTCGTAATGGGACCAAAGCGAACCTGCCGCCGGAGAAGTTCATTCGCTGGATCTCTCCCGAATGGCAAGCCGCCGACTGGGATTTTGATTAAGTACTTTCAACATCGTAGCGTGGACATCGTAGCTTGGACATCCCTGTCCGAGCGTCCTCCCTTCAACATCGTAAAACGAAAAAATACTTGGACGGACAGGAATGTCCATCCTACGGAAGCGAAGCAGGGGCAGATTGATGAAGATTGGAAAGTGGACCGCGATACGGTTCTGGCACTGTTGAGCGGTACAAGACCAAGTCCGGATCCGCAGCGGGAAGCCTATCGCTTACTGCTCGTCGCGGCCTGCAATTACTATCACTCGCAGATGCCGTTCCTGTTTGAAAAGATTGAGGATTTCACAGAGCTGTTGCTGCCCGATGATTTGCTCTCGGGAAACTCTGTTCTGACATACACGCGGGAGGCACTGCTTCCTGAGAACTGTTCGCCGGAATTCACAGAGTAGTCCGTGGAAGTCATCGGCTGGCTGAGCGGATGGATTATTGTATCCTGGACATTCCTGTCCGAGATGAAACGTCCTCCACAACAAACGACACGAAAACGCTCGGACAGGGATGTCCAAGCTACAAGAGCTACAAAAAACAAACTATGAAAAGCCCCATCAGCGACCTTCTTTGCAAGATGTTTCAGACGCATCGTGTTCTCTTCTGGTACGACGACGACAAGTCGCTGCGGAAAGATTTTGAAGCGGCGGAAGTCGATGCCGTCAGGAAGATCGGTATTCGGTGGATGTGGATTTGATACGTGGTTCGGTCAGCACAATTTCGGCGGCTAGCGCCTTGCCGCTCACTTATTGATCGAGCGATCCTTACTCGGGCCATCCAACAAAGGCAACGTTGGTTTCAATTGGTTCGAAAAGAGAAAATCGTGAGGCCGCAACAGTCGGTGGAAATTTCGCAGTTGTTCGTCCACACTGGGCCAGCCTGATCGGTGGCGCAGGTGCTGGTGGCCATCGAGTGTCAGGATTTGCCCCGTGCCAGTTCGCAGAATGACTCCGCATCATGAAATACAGACACCATGTCCAATAAAGACACTTCTTCAGTTTCCGCCGATGAAATCGCCTTCCTTCTCACGTGGGATGGCGCGATGTGGCGCGACGTCGTACGCCTGCGGCAAGGGCAAGTGACCACGATTGGGCGGTCGGCGACGAATCGAATTGTGCTGCAGGATGACGCCTGCAGCCGAAATCACTGCGAAGTTTTCTATTCGAGCGGTGACTGGCGTGTACGCGACCTGAGCAGTCGCAACGGGACAAACATCAACGGACATCCCGTCGCGGGCGACACACCGATCGAGTCTGGTGATGTGATTGGCATCGGTGAATGTCGCCTGGCCTTCACAACGAGTCTGGAATCAACACCGTTTTCCCCGCCGAATGTGGCGATACCCGGCGAACCGGTGACATCCGCGACGCAGACCGCAGTGGGGACTCGTGCGGAACCCAGCATTCTGCATCGCACGGCAATGCCGGAGTTCCTGGCGGCCAGCGCCGGTCAGCGAACTGACCCGAACTTTGCCTCGGAGCTTGCCAAGCTCTATCGACTTGGACTGGAAATGGGCACAGCGCGAACGCGTCAGCAGCTGACCGATGTGGTCCTCGCAAATCTCGCCCGAGAAACGGTAGCCAGCATCTCGGCGATCCTGCTGGCAGGTCCCGATGCGTCTCCTCAGCCTGCACCCGCCGATCTGCAGGTTGTCGCTTACGACAGCCGCAAGGATTTACCCTACCGTCGGGTGTCTGACAATCTTTCGCGGGTGGTGTTGTCGAAACGTGAGGCGATCCTGGCGCGCGATGTCGGAGATGATCATCAACTGTCATTCTTTGACAGTCTTGGCGAAATGAAAGCCCTCAGTGTCATCTGTGCTCCCATCATCGCTCCGGATCGTGTCCTGGGACTCATTCATTTGTACTCGACCAATCCGGACAATCCGCTCGACAAGCACGACCTTGAATTTACGCTCGCGGTTTCCAATCAGCTCGCTGTTGCCCTAAGGCATCTGCAGGAACGCGATTCTCTTCAGACCGGTTTGACCCAGGCACGCAACGAAAACCGCACGTTGCGCGCTCAGCTCACGGAAGAGCAGACGCTGATTGGAGAGACCTCCAGTATCATCGATCTCCGTGAACGGCTGGCGCTGATTGCGGAAACCGACGCCAGTGTGCTCATTCGTGGTGAAAGTGGATGCGGCAAGGAACTGATCGCGCGCAGTATTCACCTTCAAAGTCCCCGCTGCGATGGCCCTTTCGTCTGCGTCAATTGCGCCGCATTGAATGAAAGCCTGCTGGAGAGTGAATTGTTCGGCCACGAAAAGGGAGCCTTCACGGGAGCCGTGGATCGCAAGATTGGACGCTTCGAACAGGCCGATGGCGGAACACTCTTTTTGGACGAAGTCGGTGAAATGAGTCCATCGATTCAGGCAAAGTTCCTGCGTGTCCTTGAAGGTCATGTCTTTGAACGGATCGGCGGACGGAAACCCATTCAGGTGGATGTGCGAATCGTCGCCGCAACCAATCGTGATCTTGAAGAAGCGGTCGAAGACGGTGATTTTCGGAAAGATCTCTACTTTCGTCTGCAGGTCGCGGAGATTACCGCCAGTCCCCTGCGCGAGCGAAAGGATGACATTGAATTGCTGGCGAATGCGTTTCTACGGAAATTCGTGCAAAAGACAGGACGAGTGATCAAGGGTTTCACGGACGACGCAATGCAACTTCTCCGGGATTACAATTGGCCCGGCAACGTGCGTGAATTACAAAATACGATTGAGCGAACCGTCATACTTTGCCGAAATGAACTCGTCCGCGCAGCAGACATTCAATTATCAAGCCTTGGTAGTCGCGGTTCGGCTCCAGTCCCTGATCGTCTTCCTGCGGGAGGATATCGGGAGCTTTCGATGGCGGACATTGAGCAGGAACACATTTTGGCAACCCTGGAACACACGGGCTGGAATAAATCCAGGGCTTCTCAGATTCTGGGGATTGAGCGTTCTACGCTCGACAGAAAACTCAAACGCTATCACGTGCCAAAACCAACGACGGACTGATTCCTGATGACGCCCGACGTGACGGCCCTCAAAGTTGCATGGCCCTGCCCTGTTTCTTTTCGAATAAAAACGAGAAAATAGGAAGTCTGCGGAGATGTAGTATTGCACGGACTCCAAACGTGGTCGCGAGACCACGGACATCAGCCCGGTTCATTGGAATCGACAGGCGCGATTATGAATTTTTGTTGACATTCGTCGTCGTTGACTCAAGAATCCGGCTCCGAAAGGAATCGGTTTCACTTGCTGACAAATTTGGTTCTTGGGCTACTCACCCTTCCTGTCAAATGTGCTGATTGCCGCGACAGACTGATGTGAGCAATACCTTAATCAGGCGAGTTCTCCAGGGAAGGAGGTCACGGAACGATGAACAATCTTATGCAACCGGTTTGCCCCCCCCTGGAGCTGCTGAATGACGACGTTTTATGTGGAATCAGAATCTGGACTTGAATCACTGTCTGAAATTGAGGGCTATGAATTCCTCAGCGACCTGGATGCTGGATTTGAAGAAGAATTGCGATCACTTGGTGTAGATCCTGCCGCACCGACGGCCGCCAAGCCGGGTTCAGAGGAAAAAGTAATGATGCTTGCGGCACGCTATGCTGCAGGCCTGCCGCTCTGGCACTTGGACGACTGCTATGACCACGGACCGGGAAGCGTCGGAAACCTGGTTGTCGATGACGAATTGTCTGACGACAGTGCCGAAGTCTTCGACGTTGCCTGATCCTGGCCTTAAGAGTTTCAGCAATCAAAAACGCCGCAGCTTTTATTGCTGCGGCGTTTTTTTGTGTCGCCCCGGAATTGCCATTGAAAAAAGCGTCGTGGTTTTCACCACGACGCTCAGAATTAGATCAATCAACTCGGTAAGTTGCTGACTAGAACTCACCAAGCACTTGGCCATCATTGCGTGCGCAGAGCCTTCGCACAGTTTGACGGTCAAGGTTTTCAGAGAGGAATCGAACGGAACCATCGCCAAGCAACGCCTGGCATCCACCAGTGTGCAGACTGAAAGGTTCGTCATTTGGTCCGCAGTTGTTTGTGGACCACGGACATCCAGCGGGGCCGCCCTTTGGGGAGGAGTTGTTGTTAATGATGTTTTGGGATGCACTGGCGGTCATGTTCGGAGGACCAGAAACTCCACTGCCGTTGTCTGGATCCGCCCAGCGATTGGGGGCAGCAAACACCCCGCCGAAAGAGCCGGGAACTGCATCCGCAGCCGCAAACATCTGAGTCGAATCGAGGCCCGGTGCTCCGCCAATTGTCTTGGCTTGGGAATCGTAGTGTCCAGCGGTTTGACTGGGGCGGCCTGAGTCTTCAATAACAAAGATCGTGTTCGACAATCCGTCGGTGATATCGCCGATTTTGCGGCAGAATCCTAAAGCCCCGCCTGTGTCCGCGTTCAGTACTCCGCCACCGCTGGGGTTGCGCAGTCCCGTCACGGGATCAATGTCTGTGTAAGCGATCGGCATGTAATCGGTGATACCGTAATTCAACGCATCCGCTGTCGTGATGGCATTGCTTGGGCACACGTATCCTGCGATCGTGTTCTTGCAGAGCGGCGCGTTGAGACCGTTCGAGTAGTGGTAGTTGTAGTTCCACTTCTGGGAGATTGCCGCCTGTTCGACGAATGGCAGAATTGCGACATGCATCGCAATTGGGAAAAACTGTCGTGTCACCAGTACTTCGTTAGTTGATTCACCTGACGATGGCAGGCGTGTGTACGTTGATTCATAGTTGTGAATGCCGAGACCAATCTGTTTCAGATTGTTCTTGCACTGGGTTCGTCGAGCGGCTTCGCGAGCCTGCTGGACGGCCGGGAGCAACAGTGCGATCAGAATTGCAATGATGGCGATAACCACCAGCAATTCAATGAGCGTGAATCCACGCGATTTTCGATGGACAACAGATGACAACTCTTTCATTTTTCCCCTCCGATGCGTTTGTGGAATCCGGCCAGCTTGCAACACGCGAAGCGATTTAAATCTCAGCCATCGGGCCACAAACACGATCTACGAACAGATTTAAGGAGCCGAGTGTTAAGATTGTGCGAAGTCGCCTTCGTCGATCAAAGGATTCTTGAAACTGCAACTGCATGAAGTGATGCTGGTAGCGTTCTGCGTACAAGTTCAAATGCGGAATCGGTGGGTTTCTTTTAACGTTTCGTCTGAGAATAGAGTCTGAAAATTTTGATCGCAGCATTTCACTGCGAGCTTCCAAAAGTCAGAAGAATGCCTTGCCCCAAAATATTCACCGGAAATTCATCTTAACTTAATAAACTCCGCGAACATTTGTCACAACCTGTGATTTTGCACTCGTTGCGGTCGTGCCCGACTTGTTCGTTGTCCTGCGCAAAGGCAGTGATGGCGAATAAACGGAGACTTGTTCACCGTACGGGGGTGAAGTGTTTTTGTTGCGAGAATGCAATGGCTGGAAGATGGTTTTATCGACTGATGAATGAAGAATTTGGGCCGGTTGTGGAGGAACAGGTTGTCGAACTGATTCGTTCACAAATTCTCACGGAATCTGATGAAGTTCGGTCAGAGCACTCCAGATCATGGCAAACTCTAATCGAGGTTGAGTTCTTCCATTCTGAACGCGGCCAGACCGAAACGGACCATATGGATGTCGCCCAGACTCTTGACGATCTTTGTTTTGAGTTTGCAGAATCGTCTTTGCCAGATGTCGTGAAATCGACTCAGAGTGTGAGGCAATATCATGGCTCCTGCAGCACGCAGGAAAAAAAAGATGGGGGCGTCGTTGATTTGCGAGCGGGGCAGCAGTTGAGACCGATAGTGCCAGATTCCTCCGAATTTCGATTCGAGGCTATTGAGCCGGCGACGGTATCCGAGAAGAGAACCGTCATCTGTAAGTCTCAGCGGGATGTCATAGAGTCGAAACCAAAGCAGGTTGTGTCTGAAGCAGCGAGAATGCCCAGACGGCGAAAAGCGAAACCCAATGATCCACTGATGGAAGAGATCATTCGAGAGCTTTCTGAACGCAGCAAGGCTGTGGATCCGTCAAAAGTCTTAATCGATGGGGCGGGAACATCGACCGCAGGTTCAGCCAGGTCTGACGGGCGGATGTCGGTGCCGACGCAAACATCATCCCCATCGATATCATCGTTGACATCCGCTCCAACAACGGACCGCTCTCAGTCCACAGCGACTGCCGGCGCGGTGCAGAGCCCGAGGCCAGCGGTAAGTCACTACTCTCTACCCCGGAAGCCGATTATTTCTAAGGGAGCCTCATAGTCTGTTGAAAATATGGCCTTGACAGGGTTTTTGGTTCCAGCGAGATTTAGGACAACTCGTGCGAGAGGTTTTATTCACGGAGGATCGTCAGATGTTGGGTTACGTAAGTCCGGTAGGTAA
>Ga0138256_10001555_pt1 | contig 24711 bp, 21 predicted proteins | sample KNB2016incub_MG_FD_105486 | JGI IMG/M metagenome (GOLD analysis project Ga0138256, IMG submission 105486) | Active sludge microbial communities from wastewater in Klosterneuburg, Austria - KNB2014incub_MG | ecosystem: Engineered > WWTP > Activated sludge > Unclassified | place: Austria...
ACGAATGCCTCGATAGACTCAACACAAGCGCGCGAATGCCCGGCGCGAATTCGAGTATTCGTGGTTTTTATTCGTGGATGGTTTGGGGCGCTATGAGCCTCGATAGCGACTTTGCGTTGTAATCATAATCAACGCCTGCGAAAGTTCATGGCGCAGTTCGATTTGCCAAACAAATCGAACTGCGCCATATTGTTTTCGGAATTGATTTTTTGATTCACAAACGCAAAGTGAACTTCCCTGGCGCTTGCGCGTGATTTGCCAGGCAAATCAGACAAGCGCGCGGCACGAACTCCCCGCATTTACTTCACGAACGTCCTCGACTGTTCCACATACGCCAGGCTCTGATGCCTGAAATAGGTGTTGTACAGCGTGGCGTAATGTCCGCCTTTTGCGAGCAGGTCGTCGTGATTCCCTTCTTCGATAATCGATCCTTTTTCCATCACGACGATTCGATCCGCCGCCTTCACCGTGGACAGGCGATGCGCGATGAGGATGCTGGTCGAATTTTTCAGGATGAGATTCAACGCCTGTTGAATTTGATATTCAGTGAACGGATCAATGCTGGCGGTGGCTTCATCGAGGATGAAGATGGCGGGCTTCTGCATCAGGACGCGCATCAACGCCACAAGCTGACGTTGCCCCATCGAGAGATGCGCGCCTCTTTCCCCCACTTCGGTCTGGAGCCCATTCGGGAGCGTTTCCAGCCACTCGCCATCCCCGATCTTTCGCGCCATCTGCAACATTTCCTCATCCGACACGTCTGGCGCGGCATAGCGGATGTTGTCGGCAACTGTCCCTGAAAACAAAAACGGGACTTGCGACACGATGCCAAGTTGTTTGCGATATTGCGCGAAGTCGAACGTGCGGATGTCGCGCCCATCCATGAGCAATTTCCCTTGTTGGAATTCGTAAAAGCGGGCGATCAACTTCGCAATGGAGGATTTGCCCGCGCCGGTGTGCCCCACAAGGGCGAGCGTTTCTCCGGGTTGGATGAGCAGGTTGAAGCGGGAAAGAATCGGTTCTTTATCCGTATAACGGAAATGCAGGTCGTCGAAGTGAATGCGTCCCTTTAGTGGATGCACATCCTGTTTATCGGTTTGAATCACGTTTGGGTCGGCGTCGATGAGGGCAAAGGCGCGTTCTGCGGCGGAAAGCCCCGATTGGATCTGCGCCCAGAACGCGGAGAGATTCAGCACGGGGAAGAAGAACTGGTCGAGGCTCATGATGAAGAGATACCACGCGCCTACGCTGACAATGCCCTGCGCCGCGTTCAACCCGCCCACATAGATGAGAACGCCCACAAAAATGCCGCCGAGCGCGTTGAGCGTGGGGAATACAAGCGACAACACAAAGCCGCGTTGCACATTAACTTGATACGATTGCTGGTTCGATTCGTTGAACGAGTTGAAGATGCTTTCTTCCTGGCGAAAATTTTTGGCGATGGAAATGCCGCTAATGGTCTCTTTGATCGCGGCGTTCACGTCTGACATGGCTTTCATGCCGCGTTTGGTGACGCGCCGCGCCAACACGCGGAAGCCGCCCGCAATGGCAAAGATGATCGGCAGAAACGCCATCAACATCAGCGTTAATTTTACGTCGGTGCGGAATAGGACCACGCCGAGGATCACCGCTTGGACCATTTGCGAACTAATGTCGGTAACGATGACGATGAGTTGACCAAAATCGTTGGTGTCGGAGGTGATGCGCGAGACGATGCGCCCCGAGGAAAATTGATCGTAGAACGAGAGGTCATGCTCTGCCGCGGCGCGGAAGGCGCGGGTGCGGAGGTCCAGCACAACATCTCCCACCGAGCGCACGACGAGACTGCGCCGCGCCCAGTTTAGCCCCCACAAGCCGATGCCTACGCCCAGCACTGCCGACGCAACCAGAATGATGGCGGTCAAGGATGGTTCGCCTTTTAACAGGTCTACCATGCGAGAGACAACCACCGGCAATGCCGCGCCGATCATCGCAATGACGACGACCAGCGCGGTCACCGCCGCGAGTCGTTTGGTTTGCGGTTTAAAGTAACCGATGATACGCCGCGTCAATTCGCGGTCGGTGTATTGGCGGTCGTATTTTTCGTCGTTGAGTCCGGCAAAGAAGCCCATGGTAGTCCGTTAGTTGGTTAGTTGGTTAGTTTGATAGTCTGCGATTAAAGGATGGTGGCAAGTGGCAAGTAGACAGGTAGACAAGCGATGTGTATTCCATGTTTACGTGTTTACGTGTTTACCTGTTTACGTGTTTACCTGTTTACCTGTTTACGTGTTTACCTATCTACTCCCTGAATATCTTCGCGTATGCGTCGGATGTTTTCATTAGTTCATCGTGCGCGCCGATGGCGGCGATCTTTCCTTTGCGAAGGACGATGATCAGGTCAGCCCAGCGGATCTGCGACAGGCGGTGCGTGATGATGAAGGTCGTGCGCCCGCGCGCGGCGTTGGAAATGGCGCGCTGGATCTTGTCTTCGGTGGCTGAATCAATGGCGGAGGTGGAATCATCGAGGATCAAAATGTGCGGGTCGGTGAGGAAGGCGCGTCCTAATGCAATGCGTTGCCTCTGCCCGCCAGAGAGCGTGACGCCGCGTTCGCCGACAACGGTTTCGTATCCTTTGTCGAACGTTTGGATGAAATCATCGGCTTGGGCAGACTTCGCCGCCGCTTCGATCTCACTTTGGGTTGCGCCCGGTTTGCCGAAGGCGATATTGTCGCTGACGGAGCGCGTGAACAGGAAAACATCCTGCTCGATCATGGATATCTGCGAACGGAGCGAGGCGAGATTCCAATCGCGGGTATCCACGCCGTCTATCAGGACTTGTCCATTTGTTGTGTCGTAGGTGCGGTTGATGAGTTTGACGAGTGAGGTTTTCCCCGCGCCAGTCTGACCAACAATGGCAACGGTTTGACCGGGTTTCACTTTGAAGGAGATGTTTTGCAACACGGCATCCTGAATACCTTCGTCCTGAGCGGAGCGACCAACAGGGAGCGCAGACGAAGGACGAACAATTCCGCTACCCAAGGGGTACGATGTCAACGCGTAATCGAAACTCACGTTGCGAAATTCCACTTCGCCTTTCATGGTTTCGGCGCGTCCCTGCGCGTTCTGGTCGAGGTTGGTTTCGCGGTTGATCAATTCCAAAATGCGGCGCGCGCCGGACATGCCCGATGAAATTTGCGAGTAGGCGAAGGTGGAAACAAAGGTTGGGAATTGAAGCAGTAAGAGCAGACCGAAATATGCAACCACGTCGCCGAGGTTTAACTGTCCACTGCGGAAAAGCAACAAGGCGTGGAACAAGCCGAAAGCGTAGGCAGAACCGAGCAAGAGCATGGCAACGTAGCGTCCCTCGAGGTCGCCTTGCCTGACGAAGGCATCACGGAAGCGGCTGGCGTTCATCACGAACTTATCCACTTCGGCGTTCTCTTGCGCCGCGCCTTTGACCACTTCCACGCCATCCAGCGATTCAGAGAGATGCGTGTTCATCTGCCCGAAGGTGGCGCGCACTTCATCGGTAATCGGCGACAATGTTTTGAGGTAACGCGTAAGAAATGCAAAATAAAGGATCGTGAAGACGATCGGGGTAATCACCAGTGTGGGATGATATCGCCCCGCCACAAAAATGGGCATGAGGATGAAAATGAACGAACCGACGACAAGGTTCAAACCCGGGCTGAACATGTAATTGAGTTCGCGCACGTCGTTGGTGGAACGCGCCATCGTATCGCCGACGGGTTGCAGGTTATGAAAGGTCATGCTCTTGCCGAGCAGGGAGAGGTACAACTCGTCGCGCACCTGTCGTTCCATGTGTTGCGCCAGCAGTTCCGCGCCGAAGTTGCGCCCAAGTTGCAACACGCCGCGAATGATCTGTGAGATGCCGATAGTCAACGCCAGCGGCAAAAGAACGCTGGTGTCGGGAGTCGGTTTGAGCATCGCGTTGAAGGCGTCGCCGGTCAGCACCGGCACCACCGCCGCGAGACTGGCATTCCCCGCCGCGCCGACCACCATCATAAAAATGATCCAGCCATGCCGCGACGCGTGAGACCAGACCCAGCGCGCCGGGCTGGAGCGATCGGCAGTGTGGGTACGTTGTAATGAAAATTCAGCAGGAGTAGAGGTTGTAATAGTCATGACAGAAAAAGTCTCTCGCGGCGTTTTCCTCTTGCCGCGAGAGAAAAGTGTGGCTAAATTCTACCACGCGAGCCGCGCAACTTCTGATTTGGAGGAGGGTTATCGTATTTAGCATCGCCCGCGTGGACGATCACAATCCATTTTAGGAGTGTATGAAATGAATATTTCGTTGCCCAAAACAATTTCCGGTTGGTGTATGTGGTTGTTCTTCCTGTGCACGGGTCTCGCCGCCTTCGTTCCGTTCTTGGGCGTGTTAGTTCCCTGGCTCGCGCTCGCGTACGCAGTCTTTGCCTTTATTGGGATGTAATCAGTTTTGCACACAAGTAACAGGTCTCCTGCAAAGGAGACCTGTTCATTTAAAGATCAGCGATTGTTTCGGCAAACTGCGTTGAAAATTCCCAACCCGTATCATCTTCGATTCCCCCGACGAGGAATCCCTCCTCATCTTCGCCAAAGGTATTCTTAATCACTCACCTTACGCATTTTTGCCGCGGAGTCACAGAGACGCTGACCCCGCACCTGCGTTCGGGGCAGGTGGAAAACCCTGTTATTTTTTCTCTGTGACTCCGCGTCTCTGTGGCTAGACTGCGTAACATCAGTTAATCATTGAAATAAAGTAACTACTCAGCCTGGGAACATGTCGCTGCGAGGCGCTCTTGGTTTTGCCGAAGCAGTCCCCCAACGCGCGGGAGATTGCTTCGTCGGGACCCCGAAAAAAACATCGGGGCAGGCGAGCAAGAGCCTCCTCGCAACGACATGCCTGAGTAGTTACGAAATAAAATCAATTGGGAGATTCATATTGTTCGTAGGGGCACAGCGAGACGGTTAATCGTCAATATCCGTGATAAATTCGCTGTGCCCCTACGTATCACACCGGAAACAACTTCTCGAACACCTCAGGGCAATACTTCTGTATCATCTCTGAGGAGAGACCGTTCTCCTTGCATATCTCCGCGTACAGATCCGCGCTGGGACGTTTGATGCGTTTTTGTGTTTCCACATCCAACCCCCATAGACCGAAGCGTTGAGTCCAGCCGCGTTCCCATTCGAAGTTATCCACCAGCGACCAGTGGAAGTATCCCTTCACGGGGAAATTAAAGTTCACCGCGCGCCACACTTGATGAATGTGTTGCGCGATATAACGCGGACGCATCTTGTCCTCCGCGTCTTCCACTCCGTTTTCGGTGATGTAGAGCGGCGTGTTCGGATAGGTCCGCGCTGCCCATTTGATGGAATCAAAAATCCCTTGCGGGATGTTGGCGATGAATTTCGTCGCGCTGAAATCGGAATCGTCGGGGTAATATCGCCTGCCAAATAATTCCTTGGGATTGGTAATGTCAAACTTAATGGTGTCAACCGAATAATAATTGACACCGAGATAATCCTGCGTGCCTTTCGCCTCGGGGATGTGCACATTGCCCAGCGGCGACTTCATCACGCCACTGCTGATCGCGCTGGGGAACGCCATGTTGATCCCGTTGTATTGAATGTTCCTCATCAGCACATCCAACGGAGACCATTTGTTGCGCGCCACCATCGGGCGGAAATGCAACGCATAGCCCACGCGCGCTTCGGACTGAATCTCGTGAATAGCATAATACGCGGCGGCGTGCCCGAGTAACATGTTCGCCTGCGCTTGCATGGCAACTTTCAATCCGCGCCGTTTGGTGGGGAATGAACCTGCCACATATCCGCTCAACGCGTACACGTTCGGTTCGTTGATCGTGCACCAGAACGAACAATGTTCTTTCAACGCCTCCACCGTTTTGCGGACAAACTTTTCAAACATCACGGCGGCTTCGTCATGCTCCCAGCCATCCATTTCATAAAACCATAACGGATCGGAAAAATGATGCAGAGTCACCATCGGGGTGATGCCGCGTTCGCGCAGTCCGCGCAACATGGCGCGATAGCGTTCGAGCGCGTCTTCGTCCCACGAATCAGGCGTCGGCTGGATGCGGCTCCACTCCACCGAAAAGCGATGCGCGTTCTGTCCGCCCTCCGCGGCGCGATCAAAGTCTTCCCTCCAGCGGCCGCCCCACCAATCGCAGGCGAGACCAGACGTCCCGTTGGTATGACCGGCTTGTTCCCACTTCCACCACTGGTTGTTCGTGTTGTTACCTTCCACCTGATGCGACGCGGTCGCCGTCCCCCATAAAAATCCGCGCGGGAAATGATACGTTGCTTGAGGCATGTGTTCTCCAAAAACCTTGCGAAGGTTCAGAACCTTCGCAAGGTTTATTGTCTTGCCAAATACGCCAGATACAACGCGACCGAACCCGCCACCGCCGCATTGAGCGACTCGACTTGCCCGCGCATCGGAAGTTTCAAGACGATGTCGCATTTCGCGCGCGTGAGTTGACGGATTCCCTCGCCCTCGCTTCCGACCACAAGCGCAGTTGATCCAGTTAAGTGACGCGTTGTCGCCGCCCCAACCGTTTCCCCGTCTTGATCGAGTCCTACCACCCAAACATTTTCGGCTTTCAACGCGTCAATCGCCTGCGCGAGATTCGATCGCGCAATCAGCAGATGCTCGCTCGCGCCCGATGACGCGTTGACAACCGCAGGCGTCACCTCCACCGTGTGCGCCAGCGGAATGATGATGCCATGCACACCCGTCGCCTCGGCGGTGCGGATGAGCGTTCCGAAATTTTGCGGGTCGTTCAATGAATCAAGTAGCAAAATAAATGGAGGTTCATTCTTCTTGCGCGCGCTCTCCAGAATATCGAGCAAATCGGCATACGGATACCCGCCAACCTCCGCGACGACGCCTTGATTATTCTCGTGGATTTTATCCAGTTGCGGGCGTTTCGCTTTGACGACCTGAATCTTTCGCTGAGAAACCAACGTCATCACATCGGCGAGCCTGCCTTTGATCTGCACATTGTCAGCCAGTTCGATCTTGAACACCTCCCTGCGATTGGCGCGCAGGGTTTCGTACACAGCATTGCGGGAGTAGATGAATTCTTTCATGCGGTTGATTGTACCTATAAAAAGACGGTTCTACCGTTTTTAGCCACATAGGCTGGCATTGACAGTTCGTTTTTTGCTCACCGTGCCGAAACGACAGTCGCGAAGGCTCGCCCTCGTTAATTGCAGAAGAGCCAGTCCGGTTTGTAAATTCAGGTTGTCATCTTGCAGATGGCGACCAAAATGGTGAAATCCGCCGCCATATGACCCAGCGCCGGCGCGAGCAAGCCGCCACCCTCCTCGCGCGCGAGTTGTCTCCAAAACCAACCCGCGAGCGCAAGCGCGGCAACCGCAAAGAAGATCGAAACGATGGGGACTTTGTGAATCAGAATCAACGCGTGGAAACCCGCATATAAAAAATCGGAAATGTGCAAACTCTTCGTTGCGTTTCCCAAATATCCGCGCCAGAAATATTCCTCAATGAACGGGTTGACCAGCGCGAAATAGGCGATAAACGGAAACCATGTTTGCGCGTTCAGCCCCAGCGCCTCCACTTGCGCGGGGAGATCGCTAGCAATGCCGAAAACATTCCACAGGAAAAATAACGCGAAGCCACTGCTCCCACAAACCAACAAACTCACCGCGATCCATTTTTTATTTGAATTCTTGAGAAGTATGGAAAGCGGGATGTTCGGTCGCGCGATCCACAGCGAGCCGAGGATCGCCGCGTGGAATCCGAGCAACGCCGCCCACGCGCTATGAAACGCGAACAACCCCAGAAATACCGCGAGATACGCCAGCGCCGGCGCGATCCATTTCATGCTACTTGCGTGATGATCGTATTTTTCGCGCCCGCAGAAATCAAAGCAGATGAAACATCGTCGGCGTTTTCCCGCTCGACGAGCGCGATCATGTTCCCGCCGCGTCCTCCGCCGCTGAGTTTTGCCCCAGCCGCCCCAGCCTTTCGCGCCGCCTCGACCAGCAAATCCAATTCCGGCGAGGAAACTGTCATTTCCTGGAGCCGTTCGTGATTCTGATTCATCAACCCGCCGAGCAGTCTCCACCCTTCGACCTTGCTCAGGGCAGGCTCTCCAGTCTCTATTCTCATTCTCGCCTCGTCTGCAATCTTTCCCACTGCATCGAACACGCCTTCCCACTTCGCCCTATCCGCCTCCCAAAGTTTTCTCACATCCGCCACAGATTCCCTCGTCGGCGCGGAGATGCCCGTGCCGCCGATAACAATCGTGAACGGTGTTCCAACCTTGAATGTCTCAATCGGTTGACCTTTTACAAAATAGACCGGCTTGGCATACGTGACAACTGTGTTATCAATCCCTGAGGGGGCGCCGTGATAAATCTTTTCGATGTCATAGGCAAAAGCGTTGATGTCTTCCTCCGACATCGGATAATTCAAATGAGAAGACAATGCGCGGACGAGGGCAACCGTCACTGCCGCGCCAGAGCCAAGCCCGGAGGCGACAGGAATGGTAGAGTTGATGGTTAGGTTGATGTTGGGGAATCGCCCCTCACCCAGGGAGGCGCGCGCGAGGAAGAGAAAGTTGTGGATGACTGATGCAATCGGATGGTCGGAGGGAAGCGCGTTCAGTTCGGAGTGGAGGCGAATGCCGGGGGCGTGAATCCAAATCCCCGTCGAGTTTGAGTCGAGAATCTCCACATCCGCGTGAACTTGCTTAACCGGCACAGCCAGCGCGGGTCGCCCATAGACAACGGCGTGTTCGCCAAATAGAATCATCTTGCCGGGCGCGGAGGCGTTCACGATCGGTAGAAAATAGCGATCACAGAGACGATCCACAATAACACTGTGACTTGCAGAGGGCGGTCTTTGAGCGCCACTTCGTCCGGAGCGCCCGCTGCGTGACCGGTTTGAATGAGTTGCAGATAACGGAAGATGCCATACACCACAAAGGGAATCGTCAACATCATGCTGTGGTTTTCGGGCAGGTTCGGCGCGGTGAACGTGTACAGCGAATAGGTGACAATGGTCGTGCCTGACACGATGGTGATCAACTGGTCGAGAAGCGGCAGGGTGTAACCATCCAGCACTTTGCGGTGCGAGCCGGCGCCGGTTTCAAGCAGACTCATTTCGGCGCGCCGTTTGCCAAAGCCGATGTACAGCGAAAATAATGTGGTGATCATGTACAACCACGGCGAGAAACGCTCGACCGTGATCAATGCCACGCCCGCCGCAACGCGCAAGACAAAACCAGAGGACACAATGAACACATCGAGTATCGGGATATGTTTGAGCCAGCGCGAGTACAAAATATTGATGGCGAGGTAGACCGCAAGGATGATCGCCAGCGCCGGCGAAAGGAAATAACCCAACGGAAGCGCGACAGCGACCAGCAAGATCGCCGCGAGCCACGCCGCCTTCAAGGGCAGTTTCCCTGACGCAATGGGACGATGTTTCTTTTCGGGGTGTTTACGATCCGCTTCCACATCGGCAATATCGTTGATGAGGTACACCGCGCTGGAAGCCAGGCAAAATAAGGCGAAACCTGCAAGCGTCCGCAGGAACGGTTCGCGCAGGAAGAGTTGCTTGTCGAACATGAGCGCGAAAAAGACGAAGCCGTTCTTCGTCCATTGGCGCGGACGCATGGTTTTGATGAGCGCTGAAATCATGCGCCTATCATATCAGAGAGGAGAAGTGAATCGTCAGGTCGTAACCAAAAAGTCATGCGCCGCCTTACCCATTGGCAGGGCGAAGTTGCAACCGTAACATTACGCCCCATCATCCTTCGGCGGCGCGGTCTGTCCGTAATCCAACACTTGTCGCATTTGGGTCGCCCCCTCCGGCGGACCGATGATCTTCCTGTCTTCCATCATATCCACGAGGCGGGCGGCGCGAGTATAGCCGATGCGCATCCGCCGCTGAAGCATCGAGACCGAGGCGCGTCCCTCTTTCCTCACAAGTTCGATCGCTTCCACGAGCAACGGATCGGTGGTCGTGTCGGCGGGGCTCATCTCCTCGAACATCGCGCCCTGCTTGAGCGGCGCATCCGATTTTGGAATACCCCCCAGGGCAGGCTGAGACACGGCGGCGTACGGGTTGGCGGCGCCAGCCTGATCGCGCCAGAACTCCACCAGGTTTTGAATCTCATGGTCTGAGACAAACACCCCCTGCAAACGAGCCGCCGCCGGCGCATCCGGCGCCTGGAAGAGCATATCGCCGCGCCCGAGCAGGCGTTCGGCTCCGGGCTGATCGAGGATCACGCGGCTATCGGTGTTCGACGCCACAGCGAAAGCGACACGCGCCGGGAAGTTGGCTTTGATGAGGCCGGTCACCACATCCACCGAGGAACGCTGGGTGGCGAGAATCATGTGGATGCCGGTGGCGCGCGCCAATTGCGCGAGGCGCGTGATGGTCTGTTCGGTCTCGCCGGGGGCGATCATCATCAAATCTGCCAGTTCATCGATCACGATCACAAGGAACGGAAGCGTCTTGCTACCCTGCGCTTTCATTTTGGAGTTGTAATCGGCGATGTTGCGCGAGCCAACCTGCGCGAACATGTGATAGCGCTTGTCCATTTCGCGCGTCATCCATTGCAAAGCGCCGATCACGCGGTCGATCTCCACGACCACAGGCGCGAGCAAATGCGGCACGCCGTTGTAGCCGGTCAACTCTACCCGCTTGGGGTCTACGAGGATCAGGCGTAACTCGTCCGGCGTGTTGTGCAGTAAAAAACACGTGAGGATCGCGTTCACGCAAACCGATTTACCGGAGCCGGTCGTGCCGGCGATGAGCATGTGCGGCATATTCTCGAGCGTGGTATTAATGGCGTTGCCGGTCACATCGCGCCCGAGCGCAAAGCGTAACGCATTCTTATTCCTTTGAAAACTTTCGCTTTCGATCAGATCGCGCAATGCCACAAGAGTCATTTCTTCGTTTGGAACTTCGATACCCACATAACTATGACCCGGCACCGGCGCCTGAATGCGGATGCGCGGCGCGGCGAGCGCGAGCGCGAGATCGTCGGCGAGCGAAGCGATCTTACTCACACGCACTTTGATGCGCCCATTGCGCGTCTCCACGAACAACGGCTCCACGCCGAACTGCGTGATGGTCGGTCCACGATTAATCTCCACCACTTGCACCGGCGCCCCGAACGAGGCGAGCGTTTCCTGGATCAAGCGCGAACGCCCCTGGATGAATTCTTCATTGACTTCCGGCGCCGAGCCTGAATCTAAAATGGTTTTCACATCCGGCAACTTCCACTGGATGACCGCTTCCGCCGGTCTGACCGTCGTCACCGGCTTGCCGGCCTCTGCCGCTGAGGCAGGCGTCTCGGGGCGATGGAGAGGCGTGAATCCGTTCGACGCGGCTTCGTCGCCTTCGGGCAAAAACGCTTCACCCGCCGGGGAAGCCTGCTTCGCCCATCGCAAGCGGATCTTGCCAACGAGCGGCGCGACCCAGCGGAACAGATCCTCCACCGAAATATCGAAGATCATCGTGATCGTCACCAGCAACCACGCCAGCAACGCGACAATCGCGCCCGCCGTGCCGAGACTATTGAACAACAACCGCTCGAACAGACTGCCAATGTAGCCCCCGCCCCAGCCATCCAGCGCGGCTTCCTCCGCCAATTCCACCGGCGCCGCAATGGAATGCATTGCCGCCAATAACCAAAAGAAAAAGAAGACCAGCCCAAAGGCGCGTTCCAACGAAAGCGGCGGCAGTTTCTCGATGCGCCGCGCGATCAGCCACAAGCCCATGGTGACCAACCCCGCCGGCAAAACATACACGCCCCAGCCCAGGATCTGGCTGAGCAGGATCGTGGCGCTTCCGGTGACAACACTGCGTTGTGAGTAGAAGAGGATCAGCCCAATGAGAAGCCCGGTCACCGCCATGATCGCGCCAACCACATCGAGTCTGCGTTCGGCAGAAAGAGAATCCCACCACGAGACCGGCATCGGTTGCGTGGGAGGCGAGATGGGCGGCGTTCTTCCTTTTTGCGGCGCGTACTTCGGCTTGCCCTTGCCGCGCGAGGGGCGCGCGGTCTTGCCTTTTGGCTTCGCGTTTGATTTCGGCGAGATGAACGGAATCTTGAGAGGCATTTTTGTAGTATAGCACAAATGGTCTGTTTTTCTTTTGGGGTAAAATTGGCTCTCTGGGAATTGCCGTGATTGTTACGCCAGCAGTTGCACTGCTGGCGGGCGGCAGTGCAACTGCCGCCGGATCTGGCGGTTCATCACGGCAACTCGTAAAGACCCGTAAAATTGCACAGTTCCGCGCCACAGAATTCACGGATTCTCACAGAGAAAAAATAATCGGTGGAACTCTGTGAAAAATTTTTTCGACCGTCAAGGATAAACTCTTGTTTGAAATTCTTTTTCTCGGCACCTCCGCCTCTGCCCCGTCTGCCAGGCGCGGTCTTTCGGCGCAGGTGGTGAAGCACGATGAATACCGCTTCCTCGTCGATTGCGGCGAGGGCACACAGCGCCAGATTTTGCAATCGGGGCTGGGGTTCAAAAACCTCTCGCGCATTTTGCTCACCCATGGGCATCTCGATCACATCCTCGGCTTGGGTGGTTTGCTCAGCACCTTCCTGCGTTGGGAAGCGATCGACGAACTCGAAATTTACGGCGGGCGTTCCACGCTCGACCGCGTGCGCGCTCTTCTGTACGACGTTGTCCTGCGCGGCAACCAACCGCCGATGCCGCTCCATTTGAACGAGATCAAACCCGGCACATTCTTCGAAACGGACGATTTCACCATCACCGCCTTCCCTGTCACCCACCGCGGACCGGATTGTCTCGGTTATGCTTTCGAGGGCAAGGCGCGGCGCCCGTTCTTGAACGAGAGGGCGACCGAACTCGGCGTGCCGTTTGGTCCCGAACGGCGGGAACTGGTCGCAGGGAAGGAGATCAGCCTCCCCGACGGAAGACGCGTCAGTCCAAATGATGTGCTGGGTCCGCTTCAGCGGGGAATCAAACTTGTCATTGTCGGCGACGCAGGGCGAACGGATAACCTCTTCGAAGTCTGCAAGGACGCGGACGCGCTGGTGATCGAATCCACATATCTGGATGAAGAAGCCGATATGGCGAAGCAGTTCCATCACCTCACCGCGAAACAAAGCGCGGCGCTGGCAAAGCAGGCGGGGGTCAAAAAATTGATCCTGACCCACATCTCGCGGCGGTACCGCGAAAAAGATGTTTTAAAGGAAGCGCAGGAAATCTTCCCCAACACATCGGTGGCGCGTGATTTCGACTCCTTCCAGATCAAACGAGATGAGGGAGAAACTATTTCTTAATCCGCGCAGGGCGCGCGCCAAAGGCGTTTAACACGGCGGTCGGCGTTGGAAAACGCCAACTATGCGCCACTACGGCATGTATTTGTTAATTTCCATACCCTTGCGGCATGAGTTAACTTGGGGTGTAACCTTCCAGTGGGTTCGGGCTTTCCCTGTTACTTTATAATCCTTTCATCGTCATGGGTTTACTTTGAGGAGCAAAGTAATCGCGGTGATTGCGCGCGCAACCCATTCGTCCCATTCTTCTGAGGAAGCCCTATGTTGAAAAAATTTTTTATTTCCCTGTTGGTTTTAACGCTGGTCATGGTTTCAAAACCCTCCGCCGTATCTGCCATCCCCACAGGCGTGGGAGTCATCGGCGACAGCGCCACCCAGCCCTATCAGTGCATCGATCGCGGAGGCGAAACCGCCTATACGTGGACGGAAATACTCGAGGTCGTTCGCGGCGTCAACTTCGGCGGGATGCCCTGCCAGCCGTACAACAATGCCTGGAGCGGCGAAACCGTGCGCCTCAATATGACCTCCCAGACAGACGACATTCTGGACGATTACAACAACGGGAATATCGGCAAGGTGATCAGCATGATCGGCTCGAACGATATTTACGTAGTCGGAAGCACGCCGGACGTCCAAGCCCTGCTTGCCACCTACGAGACCAACATCCAGCGCATGATCGGCGCCGGCATCCTGCCGGGAAATATTTTGATCGTCGATATTTCACAGGACAATTGGAACGAGCCAACCCGGACGTATGTAAACCAATACAACGCCGGCTTGCAAGATATCGCCACCGAAAAAGGCACAGCCTTCGCTTCATGGGCAGGCTATCACAGCGGGCTGGCTTGTCGTTCGCTGGACAACGGGCAATCCTATAATTTCGGCGGACAGATGATCGCCTATACGTGGGGGAACGAATATCACAACATCCGCGTGGCAGACGGTCACCTGGGCACAATGGCAAACGGTGTGCTGGCGAACGCGATCGCGGTAAACTTTTTGGGAATCCCGCGCCTCACCGACGCCGAACTATTATCCATTGTGAACGGGACTGTGGTTCCGGGCAACCCGCCTCCCGCCTGCGCGAATCAACCGACCGCGACGGCTGGTCCAAGCCCCACTACCACGCTCACCCGCACGCCAACCGCAACCGGGCTATTCTCCCCGACCCCGTCGCGCACACCGACAGCAACCTTCACCTTCACCCCAACTTCGTCTTCCGGAACGTTTAACATCGGCGAGACAACAGTTTTGGGCAACGCCTATTCCGGGCTGGGCAATCAATTGCTCGCGCAACAAGTCGCGCTTTCTCAAACCGCCACCATTCAAAGTTTGAGCTACTATGTTTCCACCGCCGGCGGGCAGATGCGCCTCGGCATTTACAGCAACGTCGCCAGCGGACCCGGGAGTCTCATGGCGCAAACCACAGCGTTCACCCCGGTCACAGGGTGGAACACCCAGGCGGTAGTTACGCCCACTCAACTTACCGCCGGAACTTACTGGCTTGCCTTCCTGCCGCAAAATAACACGCTGGCGGGGCGCGTCAATCCATCCGGCGAGGGTCGCTATTACTCATACACATTCGGCGCAATGCCCGCGACGTATTCAACCTCGCCAACCAACAGCGCGTTCACATTTTCGTTCTATGCGACCTTCTCGACGGGCGCGGTGGCATCCAACACGCCCTCCATTACGCCACTGCCCACAAATTCGCCCACCCGCACGCCGACATTGACGAACACCCCCATCGTGCCGACCAATACAAGCACGTTGACCGCGACCATCACCAATACGCCGTTGCCTGCCAACACCGCTACAAACACCCTCCTGCCAAGCAACACACCCGCAAATACGGCTACGATAACTACAACAGAAACTCTTGTTACCCCTCCCACGCTTGTGATTCCAACTATTCCAACGAATACGCCAATCCCAAGTCTGACTCCTAGTCGAACACCCACATCCACCCAAGCGCCTAGCAATACTCCAAGCAGGACGCCAACCGCATCGCGCACGCCAACTCGAACATTCACGCCGTCTTCAAGCACGATCACCATCGGTGAGACCAGCGTGTTGAGCATGAATTACTCCGGCATGGGCAATCGCCTGATCGCCCAACAGGTGACGCTCTCGCAAAGCGCCACCATCCAGAGTTTGAGTTACTACGTCGCCACCACCGGCGGACAACTCCGCCTGGGAATTTATAATAACTCCGGTAGCGCGCCCGGCGCGTTGGTGGCGCAAACCGCCGCCTTCACCCCGGTGGCAGGTTGGAACACGCAAGCCGTGACGACCCCGCTATCGCTATCACCGGGCACGTATTGGCTTGTTTTCCTTCCGCAAAACAACACATTGGCGGGCAGGTTGGGGCAGTCTGGAATTGGGCGGCATTACAGTTATACCTTCGGCGCCATGCCGTCAACGTACTCAACCTCTTATACGGGCGATACGTTCCACTTCTCGTTCTACGCAACGCTCTCGCTACCCTAAAGCAGGAACACAAAACAAGAGACCTCCGAAAATTTCGGAGGTCTCTTTCGTTTATTTGAACTCAGATTTTCTTTTTTTGAATCAGCGTTTACACCGTGCCTGCGTTCGGCGCAAGTGTCCGCGTCTCAAATTAGATTGGATGGCGAATCATGTCTTGTGATCAGATCGCGTCGCTGGTCATGATGAACAGCGGGGTCATCTCGAAGCTTTCAAACTTCGGACGGAGCCGGTCCACATTGTAGAACCGCTCCACATTGACGGTCTTCTTCGTGCTGGTGACGATATCTACAGGGATATTGTCGTAGCGCCCGTTCTTGAGCACCACCAGCCGCCCATGCATGTTCTTCAGGACGAGATCGAGCGCCAGGTTGCCGTATGCCATTGGCACGATGGAGTCGATCGCGTCCGGGTCGCCGCAACGCGTCAGGTAGCCGAGCTTCTGGGTTACGGTATCCACCATGCGTCCGTTGTTGAGGCTGGCGGTCAATTCCCTCAATTGCGCGGAGACCATATCGCCGATGCCGCCCAACTTCATGTGACCGTATTCATCGGTGGCGCGATCCGAAAAGACCATTTCCCCGCCGTCGAAAGTGGCGCCTTCTGAAACCAGCACCACCGAGTAATGACTCGGGTTGTAACTGCGGTCATACATCATCATCTCGGCGAGGCGCTCGATGTTGAACTTATGCTCGGGGATCACACAACGATGAGACGCGCCCGCCATGGTCGGGAGCATCGCCGTAAAGCCGGCGTAGCGACCGAAAACTTCCAGCACTAATAATCGTTCGTGCGAGCCAGCCACAGTCCGCAAACGATTCGCAAGCTCGATGGTGCGAGTCACACAGGTGCTGAACCCGATGCAGTAATCCGTGCCCGGCACATCGTTATCCATCGTCTTCGGGATGGCAACGATCTTCATCCCTTCCTTATACATGCGAACAGCATAGCTCAACGTATCGTCGCCGCCAATGGGGATCAAATAATCCAACCCCAGAAAATCGATGTTCTTCACCACCTCCGGCGTCACATCGTTGACATCGTCCGTGTACTTTTCGCGCAAGTGGAGTGGAAGCCGGTCTTTTCGGACCCGTGACGGATTCGTCCGCGACGTGTGCAGGAACGTGCCGCCGGTGCGCCCGGCTTTGTTGACGATATCCTCAGTCAGCACTTGAAAGTTGTTGCTGTTATCTGCCTGTGAATCGCGGATGATATCCACCATCCCTGCCCATCCACGGCGGATGCCGATGACCTTGTATCCCTCGCGCAACGCGCGGATGGTCACCGCGCGGATCGCCGGGTTCAACCCCGGCACATCTCCCCCGCCTGTCAAAATTCCGATTACCCCTTTCTTGCCTGTGCTCATCTTTCCTGTTCTCCTCTTTCATAGACTCAAACCGTCGTTCGTGGCGGCTTGGATATTGTGTTGAAAAATTAGATCATCGTCGGCTCTTCGTACACGCCGAACGCTTCCTTCATCACTTGGATGATCTCGCCCAGCGTCGCATACGCGTGGACAGCTTCCATGATATGCGGCATGGTGTTCTCGGTTCCCTCCAACGCGATTCGCAACCGATCCAACGTCTGACCAACACGCCCGTTATCGCGCGTCTTTCGCAGGTCTTCGAGTCGTTTGACCTGTCGCTGATACCCCTGCGGATCCATTTCGAGAATCGGAATCGTCAGCGGTTTCTTTTCGGCGTACGCGTTCACGCCGACAATTTTGCGGATGCCTCGATCAATCTCGCGTTGATAACGATATGCCGCGTCGGAAATTTCGCTTTGGAAGAATCCTTTTTCGATGGCGGGGATGACTCCGCCCATCTCTTCGACTCGGCGGAAGTAGTCGTACGCTTCTTTCTCCATTCGGTCTGTCAGCGCTTCGACGAAGAAACTACCCCCCAGCGGATCCACGGTATTCGTCACACCCGATTCTTCCGCGATGATCTGTTGCGTGCGGAGGGCAATCGTCACCGCGTGTTCAGAGGGGAGGGCAAGCGCTTCATCTAATGAGTTGGTGTGCAAACTCTGCGTGCCGCCGAGGACAGCGGCAAGAGCTTGGATGGCAACGCGCACAACATTGTTCTCAGGTTGTTGCGCCGTTAATGAAACGCCCGCCGTCTGTGTGTGGAAGCGGCACAACCACGAGCGCGGATTCTTCGCCTTAAACGTTTCGCGCATCTCACGCGCCCAAATGCGACGCGCGGCGCGATATTTGGCGATCTCTTCAAAGAAGTCGTTGTGCGCGTTGAAGAAGAACGAGAGACGCGGCGCGAACTCGTCCACGTCCATGCCGCGCGCGATTCCCCAGCGCACGTATTCGAGTCCGTCGCCCAATGTAAATGCTAATTCTTGCGCCGCTGTCGAGCCTGCCTCGCGGATGTGATATCCGCTGATCGAGATCGTATTCCACTGCGGAACTTTCTGCGAGCCGTATTCCATTGTGTCAACAACGAGTCGCATCGAAGGTTCGGGCGGGAAGATGAATTCCTTTTGCGCGATGAACTCTTTGAGAATGTCGTTTTGAATCGTGCCGCGTAGTTGATCGAGCCTCACGCCGCGATTCTCCGCCGCCGCTAAATACATCGCCCACGTGATCGCGGCGGGCGAGTTGATCGTCATACTCGTGGACACTTGATCGAAGGGAATGCCGTCGAACAGAATCTCCATGTCTTTCAATGAAGAGACCGCCACGCCGCACTTGCCGAACTCGCCCAGCGCCTCGGGTTGATCGGTGTCGTAGCCCATCAGAGTCGCCAAGTCGAACGCGACCGATAAGCCCGTCTGTCCCTGCTCCAGTAAATATTTGAAGCGCGCGTTCGTTTCCTCGGCGGTGCCGAAGCCTGCGAACATGCGCATCGTCCACAGTTTGGAGCGGTGAAGCGTCGGGTGGACTCCGCGCGTGTAGGGGTAGTCGCCCGGAAGTCCGAGAGAAGAGGCGTAGTCCGCATCTGCCACATCAAGCGGAGTGTAGAGTCGGTTGATGGGTTCGGAGGAGGTCGTGATGAATTCGTCCATGCGCTCAGGCAGGGACGCGAGCGCCTTGCTCAACGAAGTTTCCTCCCACGTTTCGATTTGATTCTTCAATTCATCGAGTTTCTTTTTATCGTACATGGCGGCTCCTTGGGTGATGACGGAATTATACATGAGACTGTAGACGATGGACGATGATGTCCCCGTTGCCATCGATGGTCAACGGTGTATGGTCAATGGTCTATAGTCCATGGTCTCATTCTGGTATACTGCTTTTCACCATCAGGAATCTCATGCCCCGATTTGAAATTGACGTTGACCCCTGCGACCACATCACCGCTGACGCGATTGGCAAGCCTGGTCAGCGGGTGTTTTATATTCAAGCCTTTCAAGACCAGCGCACGATCACGATCATCATCGAGAAGGCGCAGTTACATTCGCTTGCGATCGGCGTCGAACAATTCTTCGCGCAGATCAACGAACAGAACCCGAATCTCTCTGAAGCCTCCGGCGATTACGTGGAGGAAGTGATGCGCATCAATCCGCCCGTAGACCCGCTCTTCCGCGTCGGCGAGATCGGACTCGGCTACGACAAGGAACGCGACCTGGTTGTGTTATTCGCAAAAGAGATCCTCACTGAAGAGGACGATCCCGAAACCGCGGCAGTCGTCCGCTTTTGGGCGACGCGCACCCAAGTGCGGATGCTCTCGCGCTGGGGCATGGAGGTCATCACGCGCGGACGCCCGATCTGCCCGCAGTGCGGTCAGCCCGAAGAACCCGAGGGGCATTTTTGTCCCAAGAAGAACGGGCATTTTCATTAACTGTTGAAAGTTGCAAGTCAAAGGTCGAAGGTCAATTCTCTGACTTCTGGCTTTTGACTTTCGACCTTTGACCACCAATGAACAAACCCCAATCTCAACTTCAAGAAATTTTTAAAAACGGCGACCTTGAACTCAAAGGTCAATTCATGCTTGGCTCGAATTACACATTTCTTGTCGAAGTGACACACGAAGATAAAACATATTCCGCCGTGTACAAACCAAGCAAGGGTGAACAACCGTTGTGGGATTTCCCCGAACAAACTCTCGCCCAACGCGAAGTGGCGGCGTATCTTGTGAGTGAATGTCTCGGCTTTCATTTCGTTCCGTTCACCACGTTGCGCGACGACGGTCCCTACGGCGCGGGTTCGATCCAGCAATTCATCGAGTACGATCCCGAATATCACTACTTCAATTTTTCAAGCGAAGATAAAGAAGCCCTGAAACCCGTCGTGCTGTTCGATCTGCTCGTCAACAATGCGGATCGCAAGGGCGGGCATGTTTTTTTTGAAAACGAAACGCACAAGCTTTTTACGATTGATCACGGTATCTGTTTTCACGAAGACGATAAACTTCGCACTGTGTTATGGGATTTCGGCGGGCAAAAAATTTCGGATGACTTACTCGCCCGCCTCGCTCTGCCCTCCAGCCTGCCTCGCCAACTTGAGCCTTATCTCAGCCCCAGCGAAATCTCCGCCCTGTGCAACCGCGCGGATATGATTCGCCAGCGCGGAATCTTCCCCCGCCAGCCGCGCGACCGCCGCGCCATGCCGTGGCCGCCGTTGTAATAAATTGTAACGGACGGCAGCTGCCGTCCCCTACAGGAGAAAACCAATGCACCACAATCTTTGCTTTATCGGATTTGGAAACGTCGCGCGTTCACTCGTCCGCCTGCTCGAACGCAAACGCGACGCGTTGAAATCAACATACGACATCACGTATTCAGTCACAGGCATCGCGACGGGACGACATGGCTTTGCGGTGAACCCTGATGGGATTGATGTTGGGCAGGCTTTGGAGAAAGTAGAAAGTGGAAAGTCCATCGCCCCACTTTCCACTTTCCAGGTTGCAGACTCTCTTGCCGTCATTCAACACAGTCAAGCAAATATTATGTTCGAGAATTCCCCCGTCAACTACGACACAGGTCAACCCGCCATTGACCACGTCCGCGCCGCGTTGAATTTGGGCATGCACGCCATCACCGCCAACAAAGGGACAGTCGTCCACGCGTATCGAGAATTGACCGCGCTGGCGGAATCGAAAGGGAAGAAGTTTCGGTTTGAGTCAACTGTGCTGGGAGGCTCGCCAGTCTTTTCGACATTTCGTGAGGCGATGCCGTTGGCAGAATTGATTTCATTTAAAGGAATCATCAACGCGACGACGAATCTCATTCTCTCGCGCATGGAAGAGGGCGAGTCGTTCGATGACGCGGTGAAATATTGTCAGAGCATCGGCATTGCGGAGACGGATCCCTCAGGCGATGTGGACGGCTGGGACGCGGCGATCAAAGTGTCCGCGCTGGCGACGGTGTTGATGGAGTCCACACTCAAGCCGCAAGATGTGGAGCGAAAAGGCATAAGGGAGATCACGGCTGAGATGGTGAAGCAGGCAAAAGGGGAGAAGAAGCGTTGGAAGTTGGTCGCATCCGCTGAACGCGAAGGGGAGAGAATCAAAGCGCGTGTCGCGCCTGAACTCGTTGATTCGTCGTCGCCGTTGTATGGCATGATGGGTTCATCGTCGGGATTAACATTCAGCACGGACGTGTTGCCCAATTATTCGGTGATCGTTTCGGAGCGCGAGGGCATGAAGGGCGGACCCGAAGAAACGGCGTATGGTTTATTCGCGGATTTTGTGAGCGCGGTTAGAGGGTAAAATAAGTGACGAACCATAGCGCAAGATTATAGAAATTAAAAATTAAATATCGTAACCACGCGTAGTTGGCGTTCTCTAACGCCAACGGCGCGTTAGAGAACGCGCCCTATACGCCATCGGAGACCTTTCATGCCCATCACCAAACAACGCACGCTGGATTACATCAACCTCGAATGGGGAACGTACGCCGAACGATTCAACCGCCTGCCGAAAACGGAGCAGGAGGCGCGGCTAAAAACCCTCGGGTTTGAATCGTTTCGCGATATGTTGGCGCACATTTTGGCATGGTGGGAGGAGGGGATGCCGATCATCCGCGCGATTGCGGAGGAGCGCGAGTTCGAACGGAAGAAATATGATTACGACGCGTTCAACGCGGAGGCGGTGGCGAAATACAAAAGTTGGGACGAGGGCGAGTTCGCGGCTCACTTTGAGAAGACGCGTCAGGAAACTGAAGCAGGCATCCAGCGCATGAATGAAGCGGTGTTCGAGAATCGGCGAGTTCGTTCGTGGGCGAACGGCATCTTCATCCATCACGCGCGCGAGCATCTCGTCGTGTTGAGTCGCTTCCTCACGCTGGACTTGTTGAACAATGAATGGGCGGAATACATCGAAAGTTTCAACGCGCTCGATGATGAAAAGAAAAAAGAATTTTTAACCAAGCAGGGATTTGAAAATTTTCACGACCTGGTCGCGCACATCATCGGCTGGTGGGAGGAAGGCGCGCGTATCATTTCGGGGATTTTGAACACGCCATCTTTTACGTGGACGAGCCGCGACATCGACGCGTTCAATTTGGAGTTGACGAAGAAATACGCTTCGTGGTCCGACGCCGACCTGTTCAAGCATTTCGAGTCGGTGCGCCGCGCCATGCTCGACCTGACCGCGTCCTTGCCCGACGACGCATTCAAAAACGCAGACATCGAAGGCTGGCTCAACGACGACGTGGTCGGGCATTACGACGAACATTCGATATGAAGTTCTCTCGTACATTTGCGCCGCGAAGCCCGCAAAGAACGCAAAGAAAAACCTTTTTAACTTGGCGACCTTAGCGTCACTTCGACAAGCTCAGTGCAGGTCTTAGCGGTAAAATCTTTTCATGTATGGTGAAGGAATACAAGGTAAAGTATGGAAGAACATGTTGTGTATCTCGCGCTTGGCTCGAACCTCGGCAACCGCGCCGCAAATTTAAAAGAAGCAATTGCATCGCTCGCGCCGCAAATGGAAGTGAAAGCGAAATCGGCGGTGTATGAGACTGATCCATGGGGATTCACAGAACAGGAAAAGTTTCTCAATCAAGCCGTGCGCGTCGAGACGTACCTCAAGCCTGAGCAGTTGCTGAAACATTTGAAGCGGTTGGAAGTTGCGCTGGGACGGAAAGAATCGTTCCCGAACGGTCCGCGCCTGATTGACATTGACATTTTGTTTTACGACGATCTTGTGATGTACTCCCCTTCCTTGAACATTCCGCACGCGCACCTGCACGAACGCGGATTCGTGCTCGTCCCGCTAATGGACATCGCGTCTGATTTTGTGCATCCCGTCAAGAAGAAGACCATCCGCGAGTTGGGGTTGTTCGCCGATGTGAGCGGGGTTAGAAAGTTCGATCAATAGGCTCTCGAAGAAAATCGCTTTGCCACTGAGAACACAGAGTTCTCCGAGAGAAAAATCTCTGTGAACTCTGTGGCTGGTGAATTCGCTTATTCAAGAAGTTCAATGAACAAAACTATGCCCCTCTTTTACTTTTCCATCACACTTGCTATTTGCTCCAGCGCGCTCTACCATTTTGTGGCGAAAAGCACGCCGTCGAATGTGAATTTTACGGTCTCGCTTTTGGTGACGTATGCCGTCGCTTTCGTGGTCACGCTGTTCGGCTTCCTTTTCTTTCCCGCCACGGAAGGCATTGCCGTCGAATTGAAGAAACTCAACTGGGCAAGCATCGGGCTTGCCGTTGCCGTCGTCGGGATTGAATTCGGCTTCCTGCTCGTCTATCGTTCGGGCTGGAATTTGGGCATCGCCGCGGTGGTCACGAACGTTGTCGCTTCGCTGCTTCTCATCCCTGTGGCGATCTTTCTGTTCAAAGATAAGATTTCGCTGGTCAACATCGCGGGAATTTTGGTCTGTCTCGCGGGGTTGGTGATGTTGAATTGGAAGAGATAAAATTCCAAGGGGTTATAATGTGGGTATGCAAAGAACGCCGTTCTCACGCCAAATACCCACTGCGCTGAAACCTTTTTTTCAGGAATATGACATTTCGCGGCTCGATGTGACCCGCGATGCGAACCTGATCATTCAGCGCGTGCTTGAGTTTGGCACATGGGACGAGATCCGCTGGTTGTTTGAACTCTATCGCAGTAAACGAATCCGCTTGTTTTTGCGCGGACACGGCGAACGATGGCTTAAGCCTGTCACCTTTAATTACTGGCGAAAATTGCTGGGTATTCGCAGGTGGAAGAAACATCCTTTCTCAATAACCAAAAGGGAAGTATGGAAAAATTAGTTTTAAAGAAACCGCATTGGAAAGCCCTTACCCCCTCGACGCAAGATGCGTTTCACCTGCTTGAAAAACTCAAACTTACCAAAGACTTTTATCTTGCAGGCGGGACAGGATTGGCTCTGCACTTTGGACATCGCATTTCAGTTGACCTGGATTTTTTTTCCGAAATACCAAGCGCGGTAGGACCTGTGCAACGATCTCAACTGCGATCCGCTTTGGACGACCCCACCCTTGAAATCACATACGATGAAGATTCTACCTTTGCGGCGTCTTGGCGAGGCGTGGGCGTCAGTTTCTTCCGTTTGAACATGTATCCATTGGCGCAACCAACTTTGGCAGTGAACAATGTGCGTCTCGCCAGCGTGGAAGAGATCGGCGCGATGAAACTCGCTGCTATTATCAATCGCGGTACGCGTAAAGATATGGTGGACTTGTATTTCATCCTTCAACAAGCTTCATTAGAGGCGCTCTTTCAAGTGGCATCGGTTAAATATGCCAAAGTGCGTTCGTTTCCCGTAAGCGCGGCGCGCGCCTTGTCGTACTTTGACGATGCCGAGGAATTACCCATGCCGCAAATGATAGATAGAACATCCTGGACGAAGATGAAAAAGTTCATCGAGACGAAAGCCATCGAAGCGGGACGAAAGCAATTGGAAGAGTTGTGGGATTAAGCCAACAAACATGGAAATCATCACCCGCATCAAAAAATCTGCCCGCATCCTCCTCAAGGGCGAGCCAAAAAAGAAACAACGCGCTGAAATCC
>Ga0138256_10001556_pt1 | contig 24710 bp, 22 predicted proteins | sample KNB2016incub_MG_FD_105486 | JGI IMG/M metagenome (GOLD analysis project Ga0138256, IMG submission 105486) | Active sludge microbial communities from wastewater in Klosterneuburg, Austria - KNB2014incub_MG | ecosystem: Engineered > WWTP > Activated sludge > Unclassified | place: Austria...
ATAACTCTTTTTGTGAATGTCTTTGCCAATGAATAATTGAGGTTTTGTTGTTGATTGATCCATATTTTAACTATTTTTGGGTAAGGTAAGGTTTTACTTGTATGCTTGCGGCAAGTGGGTCGACAGTGGTTAATTGAAGTTTTGTGCTTTCTATTTACATTTGTGCTTACCGACAGGTTAGTGCTTCTAAGCCCCGCCTGACGGCAAGCCCCGAACCGTTAGCAGAGATTTTACGAACGACACAGAGCAACAAAATATGCCATATACAGCAGACACGGAAATTGACTTGACGGGACATGCGATAGGCAACTACATTATCTCATCGCAACATAGACGAAGAGGAAATCCGAATAAAAGTATTTGGACTATAAACTTTGACGATGAAGTGGGTTGTTTTATTCAGGCTATCAATGGAAATTGGAAAACTGGAACAGAAGCATGGGGCGTTAAAGTCATTGGCAACATCTTGCAAGTTGTTGGTTTAAACAATGACAGACAAGAATTGAAATTAGCTAAATTTGTTGACGGAACAAATACAAATGTTTGGCATGGTTACCCAGCTGACTATATGAGAAAGGCACAAGATAGACCCACAACAAACATTTTAAAGGTTTGGGTAAATAGAGGCTACTTGACAAAAGCAAAAATGAGTAAAATAAGACTTGGACAATCATGCAACCTGTAAAAATCACAATAAAAGGTGACTACTATGACTGTCAGATTTATCGTGGCAGGTTATACTTGTGGACTTTTAACGGAGATTTAAAAGTCTATAATTGGAATGACCTTGTGCAATCTTTTATCAAAAAAGAAACTGACAAAATTGCAATGACATTTTGTTTCTTGGACGGCAATTATCTCTATAAATCTTCATTGATTGAGCTATTCAAGGACATTGATTTTAAAAAATTACTTCTTGACAAATTCACACAAATAGAGAGACCATCTTTTAAATTGACAGAAAAACAATTGGAAAAATTTCTTTTTGGACATCAAGAAACACCAACAGGGATATTACCAACTGACACAGAAATTTATAGTAACAAACTATACTTCATCCATGAAGGAGGACTTTTTTCGGGTTCGGCTCACAGAGCCAAATCTGAAAAGTTCCCAGTTAGTTCACGACCTTCAAAACTTTGGGACTGTAATCTACTCTCAATTAAAGCAAACAAATATCCTCAATTAGCATTGTCGGGTGGAAACGAAGGACTATTTGAATTAAACATGGCGACAAGTTTGCCAAGTAATCTTCAAAGAGTTGAACAGAGTAGCCCTATTTTTCAAATAAGCAAAAGTCATTCTTCATTTTCTAATTACTCTTATTTGAATATTTACAACACTTCACTAATTGAAAACTCATTCTTAGCAATGTTCAAATGGAATATTACGAAAGACAAAAACCAAAGGGACAAACCACTTAGAGATTACGACACAAACATTAACGACCAAAAAATATTCAACGTTAAAAACAAACGACACTTTATTAGTTGGGGAATTGAAGACAAAATATACAAAGCAAATGAAGGCGGATTTGAAATTATTAAGTATAACAACTATGCTAACAAAGAAAAAGGTGAAGAAACTTTTACACGCCTAAAATCTGTTGACCTACATGCTTGGAAAGGTAAAGTAATAAATGGCGGAACAGCTTATTTTGGTAACATAGTTGAAAGTGAAAATGCCCTGGTTGTAATTCAAAGTGACGGACGATATTTAACAATACCTGGACCAATAACACGTTGGCGAGTTTATCCAAGGTCTATGAATTACGAAAACCATCTCCATGTAATCTTAGACGACAGAATAGAGATTTATTCATTTAACCATGACTACTTTATTAACCAACAAGACAAAGAAATTGGAATTCAATTTACAGCAGAAAAGCATAGACGAACTCCAAGAACAAGTTACTTTGACGATACAGACGAAAGTTTATATGACAATGGGGATTTGCCATTTTAGACAGACAGAAAAAACCTCTGCTAATAAGCAGTTCCTATGTAAACTTTTTTGGTTTAACTTTATTTTAACAATTTATTTTTTTCGACAGAGCTCGAGTTTTTTCCACATATTTTTTTAGCCGATAAAAATCTTCAATAATTTTTACCGGGCGTGTAGAAAAAATATTGTGGGAAAAACGGACTTTATGATTGCATAAGCGATTGGTTTAGATCCATTACAATTCAGACTCCTATAAATAGTCAGCTATTTATTCTCGCTGCTACAGGTATTGGTAAAGATTTGTTATGGTAAATATGCAGCTAAGTATTCCGGAGTAAAGTGAGCCAGTGATTCCGGAACAAAATAAGCCACCCAGTGGGTAAAAATTCCGGAGCAAACTGAGCCACCAATACCGAAGCAAAGTAAGCTATCCTATTGCCCTAAACCATAATATTCGTAGAAAAACTCTTACAAATACTACAATAAGCAGAAAAAACAAAAAATGAGTCCGAAAATATGCTTATATTTATCTCTGTAAATTAAATAAGTATAACACAGCTAACATGATTTTCCTCTATGGCATACCCGGGTTTCCCGATAAATCGGGACAGGCAGCCCAAATGAAGTACCTGTCCCGTTATTCGGGAGTGATACGCGACAGTGGTTGTTTTTCTGGTGGCAAGTCGGGTATCAATACTCCTTAGAGTTTTGTGCGTCATTTTTGATCAACATTAAAGTTTTCTATTAAACAATCTGCTATATGAAAGAGTTTTTTGAAAAAATCTGGGTGAGACATACTCTTGTAGTACTCGCTATTTTAATTACGTGGCAGTTAAGCATAGCTATATTGCATCAGAATGCCTACCGAAAAGCCACAGCAATCTTACAACCAAGAATAGAGAGTTCCAAAATTATCCAAAAAGGAATTTCAACACTTTCAACAAAAGACTCATCAAGCTTACAAAAGTTGCAAAATTTATCTAAAATAGTTGAAGACAGAAAGGAAGAGAAAAAGAGAGCTTTTTTAGATCTTTATAAATATCATTTTACATCTTCAACTATGCTACTGATACTTTCATCATTATCTGTAGTCTTGATATTTATAGTAGCCCAAATTGGATTAAATAACTCCAATCCATACTTAAAAACAGTCTTTTTTGTTTTTGCTTCGTTGACATCTTTTTATGCCTTTTCACCTTTGGTATATAAACATGACACTAACATTAGTAAAAATTTATCCAGCTATTTAAGTTATGATAATTTACAAGGAGAAATATATAATTATGCTTTAACAAATCCCGGTGTAACTCCAACAAATGACACATTAAGTCTTGACAAATTTCATAGCAGAATAATCAATGAAATGTCAAAAATAAATACAATTGACTTTGAATTTGACTATAAAGCTATTTCAATTCCAGACTTTGGGCTAAGTAAAAAGTAAACTCTAAAATTATTTTGTGCCAACAGAAAATAGGAATACGATTTGGTCTTTGATAATTTTTATTGGAATTATTTTCGCAGTAGCAGGACTATTTACCAATAGTAAAGGTTTATACGTTTTCGTTGGCGTAATTGTTCTTTTTATAGGAAGAGTAATAAAAGAATATTTTTAGAATCAAGCAGACATAAAACTACGCACAACATTATGATGGATAAACAAAGGCAGCTAAACACGTACCAATAATAGCTGGGAAGGTGATTTGAGTACCTTGAATTATCCATTCCCGTTGAACTTCGTTCTACGGGATAAATGTTCAGCGAGGTCGGTGTATATATAGAGGAGATAAAAAAAGCAGGATTTAGATGCTCGATACAGAAGTTATTCATGAATAATTGGAAAATCCCGAGCTTGCTGACCCCCTACGGCATCCCTGGGTCTTCCGATAAAATCGAAATTGATACCCGACAGTGGTTGTTTTTCTGGTGGTAAGTCGGGTATCAATACTCCTTTAAGTTGTGCGTAATTTTACAGAACTTAACCCCTCAAAAATTAACTTGCGACATTAAATAGTTATTTGTAACTTTGTATCCGAGTGAATACAATCTAAGTAATGTACTTTATTGAAAAAACTGCAGAATTTGACAAATGGTTTAAGAAATTGAATGACCTGAGAGCAAAAGCGAAAATTTTATTGCGGCTTCAAAAATTAGAAAATGATGAATATTTTGGCGATTGTAAATCTGTAGGGCACGGAATAAGCGAACTGAAAATTAACTACGCAAAAGGGTACAGAATTTACTACAAAAAAATTAACGGTAAAATTATCATTTTGCTTATTGGTGGAGAAAAATCAACTCAACAAAAAGATGTTGAAAAAGCGAAAGGAATTTGGGACAAACTAAAAAAATGAAAAATGGAAACAACTAAATTTGACATTGCAGATTATTTAGACAGCAACGAATTGATTGCTGAATATCTAAATGCAGTCTTGGAGGAAGGGAATGACACTGAAGTTGTGACTGCAATCGGTCACATTGCAAAAGCAATTGGAATGACTAAAATAGCAGAAGAAACAGGAATGAGCAGACCAAGTTTATACAAAGCACTATCTAACGGAGCAAAACCACAATTTTCGACAATAATGAAAGTATTAAAAGCTGTTGGCGGACAAATAAGAGTAAACCCAATAACACCATAAAAAAACGAACGCACAACATTGTATAAAACGATCATGCGGGCATACTGGCAAATGCTGGCGCATTTACCACAGGCTCATTTGCAGGCAAATGCGACCACAGGGTTTTAAAATCCCACACGTCGTTTATACCTGACCGTTAGCAGTAATTTTAAATAACGACATAGATAAAGATGAATATTTACAGTAAATCACATTTCAAAGACGAAATAGCAGACCGAAATTATTTTGAAAATTGGGTAAGACAATTGGAAGAAAATAACGACAGACAATATGAGCGCTACGAAATAGTAACATCTCTTGGAAAAACACACGTTTGGGGACTTAACACGAAAGATGAACAATTAGACACATTAGTTATTTTTCCAGGTGCAAGAACAACAAGCCTTATTTGGGACTTCGACAAAGGTCTTGACAACTTAAACCATAAAATGAGAATTTTTATGGTGGAAACAAACGGGCTTCCAAATCTAAGTGAAGGCTCAACTCCAGATATAAAATCTTTTGACTATGGTAATTGGGCGAGCGAAGTTTTTGAGAAACTAAAGATTGATAATGCTTTTATAGCCGGAGCTTCATTTGGTGGGCTAATTTGTATGAAATTTGCGATTGTAAGTCCAGAAAAAATAAAAATGGCATTTCTATTAAACCCCGGATGCTTGCAACCTTTTTCGCTGACATTTAGAAATCTATATTATAATCTTCTGCCAATCATAAAACCAACCGATAAAAATGTTTCGAAATTTCTTGACAAAGCAGTTTTTTCAAAACCCAATCACAAGCTTTCAACCGTTTCAGAAAAAATGTTGATTGACTATGAGGTTTTCGCAATAAGTCGTTACAAGGACAAAACGCAAAAACCATATTATATGGGCAACCAACTTGCAGAGATAAAAGCAGACACCTATTTACTTGTTGGCGACAAAGACCTTTTGTTCCCATATCAAAAATCAATTGATAATTCAAAAAGACAGATTAAGACATTAAAAGACATAAAAGTTTTTAATAACGTAGGACACGGAATAGAAACCTACGACAAAGCAATGAACTATATTGGAGAGAAAATAAGAAACTACCGCCAACATTAAGACGGATAAACAAAAGCACATTTGCATAAATCTTCAATATCAAGGTAGACCCATTGGGTGCTTCCCGACTATTCGGGACAGGTTTTGATTATCCGTCCCGATGAACTTCGTTATATGGGATAAATGTTCAGCGAGATCGGTGTAGATAAAGGGGGATAATATAAAAAATTAGGCTTTAGAGGTTCGTTTTAACTGTGATTTATGGATAAACAGCCAACTCAAGAGCATTCTGACCCCCTACGGTATCCCTGGCTTTCCCGATAAATTCGGAATTGATACCCTGCAGTGGTTGTTTTATTGATGGTAAAGGGGTATCAATACTCCTTGGAGTTAGCAGCTATTATGCCACGACTCAACCCAGATTGAAAATCTAAAAAAGGACGAGCGTAAAAATTACCCTTTTCCTTTGAACAAGTGTAATTTATCGCTATTTTTACCCTAGTATTGAAAATGAAGGAAGCGCTTACACTTGAACATCTATCTAATAATAGAACAAAAAGAATATTTAGAAACAGAAAAACTAAAAATTGATAAAATCAAACAAAACCCAAGTCGATTTTATAACTTTATTATTACAAGTAACCGTTTTAATTTAATTAAACATATATAATGGACAAAAATTTTAAATACATTGAGAAAAATTTTATAGAAATTGAAAATCTTTCAAAATTGACAAATTTATCTATCGCAGAAATTGAGGATTTTGTGGAAAAAAAATTAATTCCTTCATATTCTTACTCAGTTAGTATTGATCTAAAAATTACTTCACCACTCAATGACAGTTATTCAAATCAAGTACAAAAGAAATATTTTGGAAAAAATGTTTTATCACTTTTAAATCACCTCAAAAACAATCCCACAGACCCAGCAAAAATTAAGAACAGGTTTAAACAAAATTTCATTAAAAGACTGAAAGAGCATAAGTATAAAGAATTTGCATATGATGATATTCTTAAAAATAACAATGAAAAATTAGAAGAGGCATTCGAGGAAGAGTGGGATTTTTATTGCAAGGGTGGTTATGGAATATGCACCTTAAACGTAACAGAAAATGACATTATCGATAAAGAAATTGCCGTGAAAAGATTGATTTCTTTTAATGAAAAATATGCAACCAAAAAAATAACCGAGGAACAGAAAAAAGAGTTAACGATTTTAAATGACGAATTTAATAAAATAGCAAGTCTTTTTGCGCCATATCAAAGAAAATCAAGTAGCCGAGGAAAGTATCTCGACAAAATTTTGACTGACAATAAGATGGAAGAATTAATTAAAAACTATGACTAACCACGAACAACAAACTAATTTAAGCATAGGAAAATAACTGAATTTTAAACACAAAAAGCAAATCGAAAAGGAATAATAAAGTTGTTAAAATAAACAAAAGAATTAACAACGTACCGCTAATATATAGTGCTTACCCGCGTGAAGCGAAGCGGAGCAGTGTTTTAATTTTGTGTTGGACTTCCTGTCCCGTTATTCGGGAATGCTTTGGTAAGGGACTAGTAATAGTTATGGGGGTTTCAATAAGGGTGACATTGGGTGAAAAAGCAAGATTTTGTACTTATCGGAGTGATTATACGATTCTTAGGGAGGAGTTTTTCCAATTTAGAAGCAATAAGCCAGTGATTCAGGCACAAACTAAGCCACTCATCCTGTCGGAATGAAAAACCAATCACCTCACCATCCGGACACCCTATTGCATAGCACCTTAACATTCGTAGAAAGTGCCCGACAAATAGTTCATTATGCTGGAAAACCGGAAATAGGTCCGAAACTCTACTTATATTTATCTCCATAAATTAAAAAACGAATTGTAGCTAAGACATCTGTAAAGTGTTATGTTATACTCATTGGGATTTAAAGCACTAAAAGGTTGGGGTTGTCTGAAAAATCCCAAAAAGGCAGCGAATAATAATACTTCAAAAGGGTGTATGGTGACACTATTTGCTTTGATAAGTTTCTTCCTAACTATATTCTCTTCATTATCATTTAATAATTGATTATGACAAATTCTATACAGTTATTTGTTGCTATTGCTTTAACAATTGTAGCGGGGGCATTTTCAAGCTGCACGACCATCTACTATGTTGGACAAACATCAGACTCCGTAAAACTTTACAACTCAGAAGACACATCAACCCTGACAACATATATAATTCCAAAAGGTAGTACGGTTTTGACTACAGGAAAATCAAAAAAATATCACTATCTTATTTATGAGACATACAAAGGTTATGCATACAAACCAATTTATCTAAATTATCACAAGTACAACTCATCGATTGACGGTGAATTATATGGGTATTCAACAAAGAAGAAAAAATCATATTCATCATCAAACGGTAATAGTGGCGGGGAAGTAAATGTAAAAGGTTATTATCGGAAAGACGGGACATATGTGCGACCACATACACGGAGTGCACCGAAACGAAAAAATTAATTTATAGAACTATATAACGGCATACAACATTAAGATGGATAAACAAAAGGATCTACTCCCCATCTCAAAATTACGACATACACTTCCCATGCTTTCCGACCATTCGGAACAGGTTTTGATTATTCGTCCCGATGAACTTCGTTTTACGGGATAAATGTTCAGCGAGACCGGTGTATATACTATTAGGAAAAAAATTTGACCATCTTTATTTTTTGTATACCCCCTTCCCCCTAAAGGTTGCAAAAAATAAAGATAGTCAAAATGTAGTATTTTGAGTATATATAGAGGGATAGTATAAAAAATCAAGTTTTAGAAGTTCGTTTTAGAAGTGATTTATGGATAAATTGATTGTAGTGGCAGGTGAATATTCCGGCGCAAACTGAGCCACCAATTCCGAAGCAAAATAAGCTATCCTATTGCCCCTACATCATAATATTCGTAGAAAACCTCCTATAAATACTACAATAAGCAGAAAAAACAAAAAATGAGTCCGAAGTTCTACTTATATTTATCTCTGTAAATTAAAAAAGAATAACACAACTATTACGATTGTCCCATGCGGCATCCATAGATTTCCCGATGAGTCGGGATGGATACCCGGTAGTGTTTGTTTTCCTGGGATAGGGTGAGTATCAATACTCCTATGAGTTAGCGGACAGCCTAAAAGACGACAACGAAACAAAAAATCGAACAGACTTTAATGTGAAAATATGATACCAGACTACCAATCACTAATGCTTCCATTACTCAAACTTGTTGCGGACGGACAAGAATATAAATACAGGGACTTGATTGAAAGTTTGGCAAACGAATTTCAAATCTCAGACGAAGAGAGAAAAGAACTTTTGGCAAGTGGTAACCAAGCAATTTTTGATAACAGAGTTGGTTGGGCTAAAACATATCTCAAGAAAGCAGGACTACTTGACTCACCCAAACGAGCAACTTTTATAATAACCGACCTTGGTAGGCAGACTTTGTCGAAAAATCCCGACCGAGTTGACACAAAATATTTAAGACAATTTCCTGCATTTTTAGAGTTTCAAAATGCTTCGAAAAACAACAACGAGACAGAAGAAGATGAAACGACCTTAATTGAAAACTATGAACAGACACCTGAAGAGACTTTGGATAAAGCATATCAACGAATAGGGAAATCATTGGCTTCTGAATTACTTAACAAAGTTGTTGACCTTTCTCCTGCTTTTTTCGAGCGACTTGTTGTTGAACTTTTAGTAAAAATGGGTTATGGTGGTTCAATTAAGGACGCAGGAAAAGCAATGGGCAAAAGCGGTGATGAAGGGATTGATGGAACAATAAAAGAAGACAAACTTGGACTTGACATTATTTATATCCAAGCCAAGCGCTGGAAACCAGGAAATGTAGTTGGACGACCAGAACTTCAAAAATTTGTTGGTGCACTTGCCGGACAAGGAGCAAAAAAGGGAATTTTCATCACGACATCAAACTTTACTAAGGAAGCATTGGAATATACACCGAGAAATGAAACAAAAATTGTTCTCATAGACGGTGGGCAGTTGACTCAATTAATGATTGACTACAATCTTGGTTGCACGACACAGCAGACTTATGAGCTTAAAAAGATTGACAGCGATTATTTTGGAGAAGAATAAAACTTACGGACAAACAGAACGCCAGCTTGTAATATAAAGTGCTTAAACGCGTGAAGCGGAGCAGCGTTTTAAGCTTGCGTTGGACTTCCTGTCCCGTTATTCGGGAATGCTTTGGTAAGGGACTAGTAATAGTTATGGGGGTTTCAATAAGGGTGACATTGGGTGAAATAGCAAGATTTTATACTTGCCGGAGAGATTATACGATTCCTACGGCTGCTTTTTTCAAATTTTAAAGGTATAATGCTGCACTTTTTACAAAAATTACTGTTTACAATTAGAAATTAGTTCAAAATATGATGGATGATTCCAATTCCTTTTCAGAAGAATTAAGTATGGATACTAAGATCATGCACTGCCCCAAATGTAATAACGAAATGGTGCAGGGATACATTGCTGACTGGAAGGCGGATGACAGGCGTCGTGTCAGCAACTGGATTGAAGGAGAGCCAATTAAGTCCTACTGGTATGGCACGAAGATTTCACCGGAAAAGTGCATTCCAGTGGGTACTTTCCGCTGTTCGGTATGCGGTTTCCTGGAATCGTATGCGAGACCGGAGTTTAAAGCAAATTGATTTTATAAATGGAGTTTTCACCGAATACCCCTATTGTCCGGCTTTGCCTTCAGGGTATGGCCCTGGAAGATCAGGGTGATGGAAACGAAGCTGTAAAATTATTCTTACAAGCCTGGGGGGAAGCCAGTGACGATCAGGAGAGATTTCTGGCCGCTCATTATATTTCCCGGCAACAAGATTCACTTTCAGACCAGTTAAGTTGGCTACACAGAGCCCTTGAGCTTGCTTTGAGAATAAATGATGTCACGGTTGTGAGTGCTTTTCCGGCACTATATTCTAATATTGCGGCTTGTTATTCAAGCTTAGGTAATGCAGATAAGGCTAAAGAGTTTGCGGAACTGGCGGTGCAGGCTCAGGACAATCCAACTGATGCAGGTCCTTTTTATCATGGTACAAAAGCGGATCTACCCATCGGTGAACTATTGACTGCCGGCGGGAATTCGAATTATAAGTGCGATCTGATCATGAATCATATCTATTTCACCGCATTGGTTAATGGCGCTGGCCTTGCTGCTGAATTAGCGAAAGGAAATGGGACTCCAAGAGTCTATATCGTCGAACCCACAGGTACATTCGAAAATGATCCGAATGTCACAGATAAAAAATTTCCCGGAAATCCCACACGTTCGTATCGCAGTCTGGCGCCCTTGCGGATTATTGGAGAAGAACAGGACTGGACCAGACTGGATCCGAGAGAACTCAGGAATTGGAAAAGTAAATTAGCGGATAATTCCGGTGAAATTATCAATTGAAGTAAAGAATAACCAAAAAGATAGTAATAAGCAGCCGATACAAATTATATTAACTAAAATTAAGTAATATTTACACTTATTTTTGGTGATTTTTAAATTTTCGCGTACCTTTAGCTTCCTCAGTACAAATACTGTATCAATTATGAGCCACTGAACCGCTCATAATATTTTGCTTACTACCTTAAATGATTATTCGTGAAATTACTATGCATTTTTAGCAACTTTAAATTTGTCCGTGTTCTTCAGGTTTGTCTTTTATTTCTTGCTTTTTTTAGTTGTAGGAATAACACCGGCGACCATGCAAAAATGCACTATGGTGCACCTAAGGCAGTGGTGACTTCAGGTCCTGCCGACACAGCCATCAAAGGGCCTTTAGGCTATGGAGCTGAAGTGCCGAAAGCAATGGATGGGGATACGATTGAAGTAAAGTTTGATGTGGTTAATCGTCTGGTATCTATCTCTCCGACGATTTCCTTCACAGCCTGGACTTTTGGAAACACCGTGCCCGGACCAGTATTGAAGGTCCGACAAGGGCAAACAATTAAATTTTCAATGACTGATCGTACAGACAAGCCCACACCGGCAATGAATATGTTGATGAATGATATTCCAATGCAACATTCGATCGATTTTCATGCGGCTATGGTCAATCCTGAAGATAAATACAGATCAATTCAACCCGGTGAAACGATACATTTTCAATGGACGGCAAACTATCCGGGGGTGTTTATGTATCATTGTGGTACACCCATGGTGCTTCTGCACATGATTTATGGTATGATTGGAATGGTTATCGTCGAACCCACAGGTGGTTATCCGGATAAGGTGGATCGGGAATATGCCATAGTGCAGAATGAATATTACCTAAAGCAACATGGTAATATTTATGTCCCTGATACGGTATCAGCTATGAAGAAACAACCAATAGCGGTAGCTTTTAATGGTAGAGTGGGTCAATATATTATTCATCCACTCAAAGCAAAGGCAGGGGAAAGAATTCGCTTTTATGTAATGAATGATGGTCCGAATAATGCGACTAATTTCCACATCATCGGTACGATCATGGACAAAGTGTACCTCGATGGAAATCCGTATAATGAGCTTCATGGTATGCAATCTGTCTATCTCGGGCCGTCGAGCGGGGCAGTCATGGAGTTTGTGCTACCTGAAAAAGGCAGATATACCTTTGTTGATCACTCGTTTGCAGACGCTGAATTGGGCGCTAAAGGCGAGATTCAGGCAGAGTAAGGTTTGAATATTCTGACATAAAGAAAACCTGAGAATACTGAGTAAATGTGTTGAATAAAGAGAGTAATTACTTAGAGAAATGCATTATACTTACAGTCTTAATTCAAAGCCAATGACAAACAGTATTGAAGATAGGCCGAATAAGTTTTATATTACCAGTGTTAGTTTGCTGACCTTTGTTGTGCCGATCATTGGTTTTTTGGCTGAACACTTTATTGCCGGCGAAACTTTGACATTTGGCCTGTTTGGTAAATGGTTTATCTTTTCGGCTGTGGGGCTCCGATTGTTTCTGGCAGGCATTAAGCAGGTGAGGAATCCGGAGTTTACTGCAAAGCAGATTTTTCATATTGACAGTGCCGATAGTTATCCAATACTCCGTGAGTTAGGTTTTGCCAATATTTGTTTCGGGTTGGTCGCTATCATTTCCCTGTTCATGCCCGGGTGGAGAATAGTGAGTGCATTTGCGAGCGGATTATATTATGGGATAGCCGGCGTTCAACATGGACTTAATAAAGTTTCAGGAATAAATGAAAAGTTTGCCTTATGGACGGATCTGATAATATTTGCTTTATTATTTATTTATTTTATTAGTGCAATATAGTGCACAGGTGATGCGGCGTTATAATGCCCTATGATTTAATCAGTTATTTCCACAAGCAAAGTCTGAACCTATGTTTAATGTCTATTTAAAGATTACAATTCGTATCACATGAGAATAGCATTATCGGGTGCACATCGGGTGGGAAAGACAAGTCTGCTGGAAAGATTATCAGAAGAATTGCCTGACTACGAACATTATGCGGAACCTTATTTTGAATTGGAGGAAGCAGGAGCTATTTTTTCTGAAATACCGACTACAGAAGATTATCTGACCCAATTATCGTATTCAATTAAACAGATTGAGAAAAGTGCTGAGAAAGCGCTATTTGACCGATGCCCACTTGATTTCATGGCCTATATTCTGGCGACGGATCCCTCATATAGTCTGCAAACGACATTTGCCAGGATACAGGACAGCATGCAGTGGATTGACCTGTTGGTGTTTGTCCCGATAGAAGAACCTGATCGTATTGAATGTCCGGATTCAGATCTGCCGGAACTGCGAATGCAGGTTAATGAAATTATTAGTGAATTTATTAATGATTTTGATGTAGAAATAATTGAAGTCAGGGGAAGTGTAACTGAGCGGGTAAGACAGATTTTAAATTACATAAAATATAAATAATTAAAGTAATTTGATAGTGTCTATTCACCACAAATTAATTTATATTGGCAAAAATATTAATCCTGCGATCTACATTGCAATCAAGTCAAAAAAGTTTAATGTTGAATTGAGCTAAAAAACTATATGATTACTTATCATAGATTCAAATTAAACTTATCAGTGATTGGCCAATTTGGTTTAAATGTTGTATTGCATTTGAAAGTTTTAAAATATGGGTCTATATTAAATATACATATCGTATAAGATGTCAGGGCTACGCACCCTGGTTAATGTTACCTGTACAAAAATGAATAAATGTAATTAAGGCAAACTGTTACATTTGACTTGGTGTATCCTTAACATCTTCTTTTATGATCACACGTAGTTAACAATAATTTACAGTCAAGACTTTAATTATCAATACAATATAATCTTGATTTTATAAAAGTGCTATCTTTGTGCATCTGATGAATTAACACATTATTTACATATCCTCTAAAGCAAGAATTAGTGCATACTACATTTACTATTAAATCAATATTGGCAGTTATTTTCGTTGTAGCAATAACCTTTTTATTGCACAGTCAGGCACCCCAGAGTGTTGTTGAAAAATACCGCTATCAGCAGCCATATTTATTTCAGACAGTACCTTCTTATTATATTCATAACCGGATCAATGGAGGTTATGACTTTGTCCTGGATCGATATGGACCGACACGCAATGTGATAGACTATTATTCGGGGTGGGTATGGCAGCATCCCTATGGAGATTACCTGGACAGCAATTTAGTCAGTCAGGGCAGCAAACCCTGGTTTACAGTAACTACGCAATTAAATCTGGGCTCTACCTATGTTAAAATGTATGAGACAGATGTGACATCCGCGATTTCATACATATTTAAGAATAATAAATGGAATGCTTTTAAGTTGGTGGAATTGGGGGATGCGCCACGTACCATTGCAACACCCTTTGATACCGTAAATGCCCCCAGAATAATTGTTACTTATACAAACAATGAAATAGACACTTTAGAATGCCGCATTGTCGCTTTCTTATCAGCAGCAGAGTCACCTACCCCTTATACAGCGGATTCTAAGTGCAACTTTCCAGCTTTTATTGAATTTGACAGACCGGATTCAGATGTGAAGTCTGCCACATTGCAACTGACTGTGGTTGCGCACTGGAGTGGTTGGAATGGGAATATAGGTGGGTTTCTACTGGATCCACATATCAATATGAATCCAGTGGAGCAGGGTGTCGCAGCCAATGCGGGTCTGCTTGATCTGGACATCAAGTCACAGCCTGGAGTCATAGGTACGCACCGTTATGTTGATGGCACCAGTTGGAGTGATTTTACTTATTCAGGTATTTACCAGAATATAGGGGCAGAATATAGCTTCGATCCGGCAATATATGGGACTGGGCCTCAGGATAAAAGCAAGTTACCACATATAGCAGGAGACAGGTGGGTCAATTTAAATCCCGAATGGTCTTTAGTATCATCTGCCTATTCAGGCGAGGGATTCGAACCATTGGCACCTGGACTTGGTGCTTTACGTATCCGAATGGATAAGTATCCGGGCATAAAAGACAGTGCAGTGATTGACAATAGTGGCACAGGTACAGTTAGCTATTTATTTCTGCCGGACTCGATGAATGGAAAGCCTATGTTTGGCGATCTCGATCATATTTTTATTCGGTATTATTTTCGTTTGGGATCTCCCTATCATATCACGACAGCCGATCGGCTGGAGACATACAGGGATTATCTGGGTGGCCCGGTTTTTTGGGCAAATTTAGATGGAAAATGGGGAATTGTTCCTGATCACTCTACTACGTATGGCGGCGTTAGTGGAACCTCAGGTGGAGGATATGGATGGCAGATGCGGATGGCCTGGTGCGATGTGGATGCAGGAATGGGAGGTCCATCTGAGGGTGGATGGCCTGTGGGCTATCATTTGTATGATTTTCAATACAATAACCCGCCAGGGCATCAATATGGTTATTATGATGCAAATAATCCAATCCCGGGTCTGGCCGAACAATGGAAGAATTGTGGATTGAATATTTTATATGCAGATAAATGGTATTGCATTGAGATGGAAATGAAACTCAACACAATTACTGAAGCAGCGCCGGGTTATCTGGAAGATGGATTACTACGTACCTGGATCGATGGGCGATTAGCCTGGGAGAGCAGCGGTATGGTGTTCAGAACCAAGCCTCTTGAATTTCCATTCAATCCGGAGTACATACGCCCTGCCCGTTCGCTGGGTGTCCGTAACTTGCAACTAAACTGGTTTCACGGAGGTCAGACTGAGAATACAGTAGATCGCACTACTTTTTATACCGGATTGGTATGGGGTACAGAATATATAGGCCCGATGAATACCGGTACTGTAAGTGGTGTTTCAAAATATGCTGAAGGTTCAGATTTCATCAGTATCTATCCAAATCCAAATAAAGGTGCATTTAATTTTGAATTGAAAAACAAGCAGAATACACCTGTGAATATTGCAATTTATAATATTAACGGAATGAAGGTTTCCTCAAAGAAATTGGATGCCGGTGTGACAAATGCAACTTTCAATTTGGTCGAATTGCCTGCCGGTGTATATACCCTGAAGGCAGCTATAGAAAAAAGCACAGTTATTAAAAAGATTATCGTCCAGTAGGAGACTTATTTACTATTGGGAGCTTTACTAGATTTATTTTGCTAAGCAATTTATAAAACAGAAAATTATAAATATCAATTTGATGGGGATTAAAAAATACTTCTGCCATTTCACAATGACACTTTTCACTGCATTGACATTCTTATCTATGATTAGTGTTTCATCACAAGTAAATGCTCAGGTAAATACCTGGAAACAGATAGCAGGTACACCACAATATGGTAGTTGGTGGTACTTGCCGGCGGTGGTTTATTCTAGTAAGACCAATGAATTTTTGCAAACTATGGGAGCTCAGGATGCTACTGTCAATGGGCTTTATTCAGTCCAGGCATATACACATAGTATAGGCAAATGGTACAATTCTCTGCCCAATGATACTTTATATGGTGACTGGGCTGATAGTACAGGAGTTACCAGAAATAACGGGGGCTGTGATTACAATGTGTTTGGGACATATTGGTTTGTATTCAAATCAATAGATGGATATCTCAGGCCCAATTTGTTCGCCCCTCAGGTACCCTGGGCTTATAGCCAGTATTGCTATAATACCGATGATGGAAAGATCTATTTTTACATTGGCAACACTACATTTACCTATGATTCCCAAACCCGCCTTTGGGATGTTTTAACCACAAATACTGAACCGAATGCAGGAGCCTATGAAGGATATTTGATGTGGGGCTCCCTTTGTTATGATCAATATAACAAGAAGGTTTTCCTGTTTGGAGGCGGTGCTATGGATAATGACGCTGGCTCACCTGGTACCTGGACTCTGGATCCATCGACTAAAACCTGGCAGAAAGAGGTTCTTGCAGTAGAACCGCCTCCGGTGGCTAATGCACAGTTGGTGTATGATCCCATTAACAAAGCCATTGTATTATTTGGTGGAGATCACTTCGATGAAATCCGCAATGAAACCTGGGTTTATGATTGTGTTTCAAAAGTATGGGCAAAGAAAAATCCGGCTATTCGCCCGGCACCGCGCGCAGGACATGCCTTTTTATACATGCCAAAAAGCAAAAAGATAGTACTAATCGGCGGGCATAATCATCAGAATGCAGCAATTCCAGAGATGTGGACTTACGATGTAGCTACCAATACCTGGAGCCTTATTAAGCGATTTGCTGATAATGAACTATTTACAAAATATTATTATCCCAAATATACAATGAATGGATTATGCGCCGTCGATCAGGATGATAATATCATCGCATTAGGAGATTCAATACCGCAGGAATGGTCCTTTGCACGATGTACTTACCAAATGACTTGTGATGCAAAGGTTATTGATGTTGCAGGTACCTCGACGTATGGAGTTACTACGGATCAGCCATCGCGGCGCGGTAGTTACTATGAACCGGATTATTATACTTCAGGAGTACCGGCACCGGATACCGCTACCAATGAGCGCTTTCTCAAAGATTTACCTTTGAATACCTGGGTTCAAGTGATACCTCCGGTTACACCCCCAGAAAACCGTACCTGGGGTACTACCATCTATGATTCAGACAGAGACCAGATTCTGAAGTGGAGTGGTGGCCACGCAAGTTACTGTGGTACGGATGTGACTCATTATTCCATAGCCAATAACAGATATACCATAGGTTATACAGCAGAGCTCCCATTGCAGTTAGACAGGCAAAACAATCCTATCCCGGGTCCTTTTACATTTAATCATCGGCCTTTTATGGGATCACACACAAACAAAGCGTATGCTTATGACGTGGTAAGTCATCAGATGATTTACAACAGTGTATGGCATACCTACATTTATAATCCCGACAGTGCTGACTGGCTAAAAACAGTTCATATTCACAACCCAATACTGAATACACCCTGGCAGAGTTGTGGTACAGGTATGGTCTCAACACCCAGAGGTGTATGTGCAAGTTGGGATGGTGATATTTATCTGTTTTCAGCTGACAGTTTGCAATGGATAAAGCTGCCTAAGACCGGAGATATCCCGGTTTATTACTCAAACTATGCTGGTGTTACTTATGATTCAAAACGAGATAGATTATTATTGTCCTCTGGAGATGAAAGCTCTATTGCAGTTTTGTATGAATATAATTTTAAAACTGGTATCGCTAATCAATTAACACCTGCAAATGCTGCTATTGCTACTGGTTCTTCGCACTATAGAGAATCAGTTTATATTCCCTTTCTGGATATTATTTTATTTCAGATCCATCAGCCTGAGGGTAATCTGGCATACAATTGTACCGAAAATGCCTGGTTTCATATACCAATAAATAATTTTACAAATGTAAATAGTATGGATTATTGGGGTACAGGGCTATTGTATGATACAAAAAGAGATCTGGTCTGGCTTTCGGATGATTGGTCGAATCTGTACGCTTTAAGATTAGACAGAAACCTGTTGAATACAAAAAAACAGACAAAATCACGTGTTACTTTCTCAATACATCCGAATCCAGCTACAAATCTACTTATCTTGTCGGGTAATTTCCCTGCAAATACAAAGGTAAATATTACCAACCTGCTGGGACAAACTATACGTGTATTATTTACGTCTGGCAACAAGTCTGAAGAAATAGATATAAGCAAATTAATCCCCGGAACTTATTTTATTAACATGCCGGAGTTCTCCATGACGCCCTTGCAGTTTGTTAAAAATTAATAGAATGAAAGATTGAATGCACAGATGTTATAATTAAATAGTACTTTTCATACATTAAAGAGAAAGTATGAAAAGTAGAATTAACTATTGGGCATTAATTACATTTTATACTATTGCTGTACTTTGCAGATATATCACTAATAAGACCGGTATTATGGATGGTGTGTCGAATGAGTATTTGAATGCACTTTTGCGTGGAATCGGCCCAGCACTGGGTACAATTGTAGTATTCGTAGTCTTTAAAATAAAGCCTGCGCTTAGCCTGAAAGGGAATTATAAGAATGTTCTCATCCCTGCATTAATTTACTTTATACTCCCAATTTTTTTAATCACAGTAGTAGAATACTTTGCAAAAGGGACATTTATTGCTATCAAAGCGGCATTCATTATATTAATCTATGGTATGTTGGAGGAATATGGCTGGCGTGGTTTCTTGCATAAAGAACTAAAACCACTTCCACCGATTGTCAATATAATCATCGTGTCTGTCCTTTGGTTTTTGTGGCATTTAAACTTCGAAATTTCTACTGGGAATCTGATTTTCTTTGGAATTTTATTATTAGGCTCCTGGGGTATAGGGAAAGTGGCAGATATTACCGGATCACTCTTTGCTGCTTCCGCATTTCATTCACTGAATAATTTCTTTTCAGATTTTACCACAGCCAGGATAATGGTACTTTCTGTTTTATTTATTGTTTGGCTGCTTTTTGTTATAGTTAAGAAAAGACAGTTGATTAAGGAATCAAGTGAATTGACACTGGAGAGTAACAAATAGCCGGATTTGTGTTTTAATTAATAGCGGAGCAATACGCATTTGTAAAATTTAGCAATGTTTACGATGCGGATACACCTCAGAAGTATTCTGTTGGCGCAAAGGTTTTTTTAAAAAAAATTCTCAATTTCAAAAATAGATATATCTTTGCATACCAAACGGTCGGTTTTATGACAAAAGACACACGGGAATATATTCTGGAAGTTTCATTATTGCTTTTTCTTCAAAAGAGCTTTAAGGCAGTGACAATGAAAGAAATCGTGGCAAAGACAGGGTTGTCAAAAGGCGCTTTCTATCATTATTTTGAAAGCAAAGAAAAGGTCTTTGAAGAAGTGGTGAGGTATTATTTCGCTGCTGTATTGGCAGGCAAACCAATGGAGAATTATAAGAGCCTTTCATTAAAATCGTTTATGAAAGCCAGTATAGAAGAAAGTTTTCTTAGTCTGGACCACATAGAAAAAATGAATAGTAACAGTGAGTTACCGGGTGGACTAAACCATTATTTTATAATATTCGATGCAGTGTCCCAAATTCCGAGTTTTAGAGAGGAATTTAATATGCATAATCAGATAGAACTGGATACCTGGAGCCATGTCATCGATAATGCGAAAAAGAGTAAAGAGATTAAAACGAAAATATCAAGTAAAACCCTGGCTCAGATGTTCATGTACATGGGGGATGGTTATGGGATACAGTATATATTGCTGAAATCGAATTTTTCTGAAATGAGGACAGCAATGAAAGAACTAAAAAAAATCTGGAGTGATTTTTACAAACTTATAGCAAATGATTAAAAAATTTTTTTAAATAAAACAAACCAAACGGTCGGTATAAATAATTATTAACACTTAACAATCTTTTAGAATGGAAAAACAAGCAGAAAAGAAGAACAAACGCACACCATTACTCATAGTCCTGTGCTTGTTGGCACTTACCCTAAGTGTCGGAGTTTATTTTTGGAACCAAAGCATGCATTATGAGACAACTGATGACGCACAGATTAAAGGCAATATCTATTCGATACGGACAGGTATTACTGCTTATCTCGATACGATTTGTTTTAAAGACAATCAGCGGGTTGAGAAAGGAGATACCTTGTTTGTCTTCAGAACTGAGTCACTAAAAGCACAGGTAGAAATAGCAAAAGCAGCACTGGCTAATGCAAAATCAGGCCTGAGTGTGTCTGATCTGAATGCATTGGCCAGCGAACAGGAAGTATCAGTGGCACAGCAGAATAAGCTATCGACACAATCACAGATAGACATAGCGCAAGCGAAGTTGACCAAAGCAACTGAGAATTTTGATCGGGACAAACAACTCATTGATATCAATGGTATTACACAACAGCAATACGAAACCGATAAGAGTCTGTTGGCACAGGCTGAAGCTACATTACAACAGACAATTCACCAAAGTGCATCCGCTACCAGGAAGACTGAAAGTATCCGGTCACAATCTAAAGTGGCTCATCAGCAGATTTCTTCCGCTGCAGCCCTGGTCATGAAATGCGAATCCGAGTTGACTATCGCAAATGAGAGACTACACCGGGCATACATCATTGCCCCATGCAGTGGTACCGTTACTAAGCGCTCGGTAGAAGCCGGCCAATATGTGCTGGAAGGTCAATCCCTGTGTATGGTAATCGATGAAAGCAACCTGTGGGTGACCGCTAATTTTAAAGAAACCCAATTGAGCAATATCAAACCCGGACAAAAGGTGCAGTTGAGTGTGGATGCATATCCTGATTTGGTTTTAAATGGTCTGGTCGATTCATATTCGGGTGCGACCAGCTCATCATTTGCCTTGATCCCGGCGGATAATGCAACCGGTAATTATATCAAAGTTACCCAACGATTCCCATTGCGCATCAGCATCACTGATTATGCTGAGAATAGTAATCAGGCTGATCATCATCGTAGCAATAATATCAATCTGTTTCCGGGATTAAGTGTATTTGTAAAAATAAGAACGAATTAAGGATGGACCAGACATTACAAAGTGCAGGAAGCCCAACCGGTAGCGCCCGGGTTTTACTGATTATCACTGTCATCTTATGCACGCTGATAGAGCTGATAGATGCGACGATTATCAATGTAGCTATTCCTGAAATCAGTGGGAGTATCGGTGCTACCGCGACTGAAATAGCCTGGGTAGTGACGATCTATGCGATCGCCAATGCTATTGTACTACCCTTATCCGGGATGCTCTCTGATTTATTTGGCCGGAGAAATTACTTTACTGGCTCTGTCGTTATATTTACTATTGGTTCGTTGATGTGTGGCTTGTCCACCAGTTTATGGGAGCTGATATTGTGGCGGTTTATCCAGGGAGTTGCCGGTGGAGGATTGGCTGCAATTGCCGGCAGTATTGTGATCGGTGCATTCCCACCTGAAAAAATCAATACAGCGAATGCAATATTCGGATCAGGCCTGATCATCGGCCCTATCATCGGTCCATTGTTCGGAGGTTTAATCGTGCAACATCTGAGCTGGCACTGGATATTTTTTGTAAATGTTCCCTTAGGAATTATCGGTTGTTTTATGTCCTGGTTATTTGTGACGAATTTAGCACACAGCAAACGGCCGGAAAAGATAGACTGGTGGGGGATTCTATTTCTTTCGATTGGAATCGGATCATTACTGTATTTTTTCGAAGAAGGCGGGCGCGATGATTGGTTTAACAGCACGACAATTACACTTGTATTTATCACAACTATACTCGGGCTCACAGCATTTATCTGGCGGGAATTAAGCACAGCGCATCCGGCAGTCAATATCCGGATATTGCGCCATTATAATCTGTTGATGGGGTGCATCTTCACTGTATTGATGGGATGTATAATGATGGCGGGAATGTTTATTTTCCCATTATTTGTCAGAAGCGCTTACGGTTGGACACCAATAAAGACAGGGGTCTTTCTGATGTGTATGGGGATTGCTCTTATACTTGGAATGGCTCCTGCCAGAAAATTAATTGAAAATGGGTTGAAACCGAAATATTCGATGGTTATCGGTGCGGGTGTGGTTGTATTTTCAATGATTATGATGTCCTTTTCCGGGCCTGATTCACACGAAAGTAATTTTTTATTACCACTAATGATCCAGGGTCTGGGAATGCCCTTCTTATTACTGCCCATTCTTCAGTTATCCTTCAGGGGTTATCAGGGGAGTGAATTGCAACAGGCCGCCGGCTTGCGCAATATGTTCAAGAAAATAGGCGGCGCCATTGGTTTACCAATTGTTACCACTTACCTGAATCATCAAAATGCCAATGCAGCAGTAGCCTTAGGGCAATATTCTGATTTTTCTGATCCGCAAGTCATCCAGCGTGTAGAAGGATTAAAACAACTGTTCATTTCTGCCGGATACGCCACAGATGATGCACTTAATGCAGCTTACCAGATGCTGGGTAATTTGTTTCTCAAGCAACAGATCCTCATTAGTTATACCCATACCTATCTGATGATGGGTATTCTCGTCATTGTGTTTTGTCTTCCTGTGATTTTACTGTTAAAAAATAAAAAGCCGACTGCACTAAAATAAATTTAATAAATAAAAGTATTAATTTTTAAAAATAATAAACAATGAAAATATTAATCAATATTCTTCTTGTATGTATTCCAATCATAGGATTTTCACAATCCGCACCACCACTTTCGATCAGTTTACAAGATGCGATTCGGATTGGAATAGAAAGCCGGAATGATATCAATGCAAAAACATTTGATGAATACCTGGCTGCCAATGAAGTAAAGTCCGCACAAAAGAAATGGATTCCGAACATTGAAGCAGAAGGAAATATTCAATACAATATAAAAAATGTACCGACCTATATCCCTGAAGGCTTTGCTGGCCTGACTGAACCACAAATCCTGTCTTTCGGTGCAAAGAATCAAAGCATTTTCGGCCTGAGTCTGGATCAGGTAATCTATAAACCACAAATCGGTACGGGTGTCAAGGTAGCCAAAACCAACCTTGAACTTCAAAAAGAAAAAAACAGAGGTTTTCAGACAGAGCTTAGAAACAGTATTGCTGGTGCTTATTTCAACGTGTTATTGAAGAAATTACAGTATAAGATAGCTCAAGAGGAAGAAAACCGTTTTAAGGAATACGAAGTGCTCATCAAAGGAAAATATGAGCATGGTTCAATCATTAAGAATAAATATCTGCAGGCGCAATTAGACACAAAAAATGCGAAGACGCAGGTTAATCTGGCTTTGCAGGATTATTTACTGGCCTATGATTATCTGAAGTATCAGATCAATTTTCCAAAAGGTGATTCACTAATATTAACCGATAGCACAGAAAACCTTTGGGCAGATAACGAATCAATCGATGTGCCCGATGCAATAGAAAACAGGACTGAAATGAAACAATTAGAAATTAATCAGACACTAAACAACCTTCAATTAATAAAAGTCCGTCAGGCTGCACTGCCTACGGTCTCACTGCAGGGCTATTATGCGCAAATGTATCAAAATAATAACTTCAATTATGGCGAAGGCAAATGGTGGGCACCGCATAGTTATATCGGTTTGAACATCCATATTCCTATCTCAGAAAATTTTATAAATAGCAGTAATATTCAGCACCTCCAGCTTCAGCAAAAGCAATTGAACTTTGCACTGGCACATGAGCAGTCAACTATCGAATATCAAATTAATAAAACGCGGACTGAACTGAAAAATGCAAAAACAAACAGAGCAATTGCCTTTGATAATTATACACTGTCCCAAACCATTTATAAGAATCAGGAAGATCAATTTGCATTGGGGGAATTTGAATACAGTAGCTTGCTGGATACTGAAAAGTCAGTATATCAGGCAGAACAAAATTATATCGTGGCTACATACAACTTTTTAGTCGCAGCGCTTGCCTATGAAAAAGCAATCGGTAAATTATAATTATTGGGTAAATTTCTGGCAAAAAAAACAGAAAGAATAAACATGTAATTAATGATATTTACCACTCACCATACTACCTCACAGGATGGGACAGTTATTGGGTTTCGCCAAATTGGGAGCGGTCCCGGACTGATTATTTGTCATGGGGGTGGGCGAATTTCACAGAACTATGAGAAGCTCGCCATGGAGCTTTCTGA
>Ga0138256_10001557_pt1 | contig 24695 bp, 18 predicted proteins | sample KNB2016incub_MG_FD_105486 | JGI IMG/M metagenome (GOLD analysis project Ga0138256, IMG submission 105486) | Active sludge microbial communities from wastewater in Klosterneuburg, Austria - KNB2014incub_MG | ecosystem: Engineered > WWTP > Activated sludge > Unclassified | place: Austria...
CCGCTGTCCTCGAGCGCCTGCACCTGCGCGGCCGCCGACGCGCGCGGGCTGCGCCAGACGGTCGGCTGCTCGAACTGCTCGTAGTTCACCGGCGTCGCCGTGTTGTCCGTGCCGGTGCGCAGATGAGTCTGCGGGACCAGCACCGGCTTGGCGGCGCGGCGGCCGATGCCGGTGGCGACCACCGTGACCCGCAGGCGGTCGCCCATCGCCTCGTCGAACACGGTGCCGTGGATGATCGTCGCGTCGTCGGCGCAGAAGGCCTTGATCGTGTTGATGACGTCGTTGGTCTCCTTCAGCTTCAGGCTGCGGCCGGCGGTGATGTTGACGATCACGCCGCGCGCGCCCTGCAGGTCGACGCCGTCGAGCAGCGGCGACGACACCGCCTGCTCGGCCGCGATCCGGGCACGGTCGAGGCCGGCCGACTCGCCGATGCCCATCATCGCCTTGCCCTGCTCGCCCATGACGGTCTTGACGTCGGCGAAGTCCACGTTGACGAGGCCCGGCACGTTGATGATCTCGGCGATGCCGGCGACCGCGTTGTGCAGCACGTCGTCGGCGCGCCTGAACGCGTCCTCGAGGCTGGCGTCCTCGTCCATCACCTCGAACAGCTTCTGGTTGAGTACGACGATCAGCGAGTCGACGTGCTCGACCAGCTGGTCGATGCCGTGCTCGGCAATCTGAAGCTTCTTGGCGCCTTCGAAGTCGAACGGCTTGGTGACCACGCCGACCGTCAGGATGCCCATCTCCTTGGCGATCTCGGCGACCACCGGCGAGGCGCCGGTGCCGGTGCCCTTGCCCATGCCGGCGGTCAGGAAGACCATGTTGGCGCCGTCGAGCGCCTCGCGGATGTGCTCGCGCATCGCGTCGGCGGCGGCGCGCCCGGCCTCGGGCCGGGCGCCCGCACCGAGACCGATCTCGCCGAGCTGGATCGTTCGCTCGGCGAGCGAGCGTTTCAACGCCTGCTTGTCGGTGTTCAACGCGATGAACTCGACGCCCTGGACGTCGCGATTGATCATGTGGTTGACCGCGTTGCCGCCGGCACCGCCGACGCCGATCACCTTGATCACTGCGCCGTCGACTTCGGTTTCGATCATTTCAAAGCTCATGGTGCTGACCTCCTGGATGGTGGGAAGACAGACGGGAGAAGCTGAGCCGGAATACGGCACACGCCCCCGCTGGCGCGGCCGCCCGGCCTCGCCTCTCCAGTCGCCCTTCCCGAAAGAAAACGGGGTGTTCAGAAATTCCCAAGGAACCACTCCTTCATCCGTCGCAGCGTCTCCTTGAAGGATCCCGACTGCTCGGCCACCTTGCGGCCGCGCAGCCTCTGCAGCCTCGCCTCCTCGAGCAGCCCGACCGCGGTCGAATAGCGCGGCGAACGCACGACGTCGGCGAGCCCGCCGGTGTATGCCGGCATGCCGATGCGCACCGGCTTGAGGAAGATGTCCTCGGCGAGCTCGACCATGCCGGGCAGCAGGCTGGTGCCGCCGGTGAGCACGACGCCCGACGACAGCAGTTCCTCGTAGCCCGACTCGCGAACCACCTGGTGCACCAGCGAGAACAGCTCCTCGATGCGCGGCTCGATCACCGCGGCCAGCGCCTGGCGCGACAGCGTCCGTGGTGCGCGGTCGCCGAGCCCGGGCACCTCGATCTTCTCGTTGGGGTCGGCCAGCACCTGCTTGGCAATGCCGAAGCGCAGCTTGATTTCGTCGGCCTCGGGCGTCGGCGTGCGCAGCGCCATCGCGATGTCGTTGGTGATCTGGTCGCCGGCGATCGGAATGACCGCGGTGTGGCGGATCGCGCCGCCGGTGAAGATCGCGATGTCGGTCGTGCCGCCACCGATGTCGACCAGCGCGACGCCGAGCTCCTTCTCGTCCTGCGTGAGGATCGACATGCTCGATGCCAACGGCTGCAGGATCAGGTCGTTGACTTCGAGTCCGCAGCGGCGCACGCACTTGACGATGTTCTGCGCGGCCGACACCGCGCCGGTCACGATGTGCACCTTGACCTCGAGGCGCACGCCGCTCATCCCGATCGGCTCGCGGATGTCCTCCTGGCCGTCGATGATGAACTCCTGCGGCAGGACGTGGACGATCTGCTGGTCGGTCGGGATGTTGACCGCCTTGGCGGTCTCGATCACGCGCGCCATGTCGGCCTCGTTGACCTCCTTGTCCTTGATCGCCACCATGCCGCTGGAATTGAAGCTGCGGATGTGACTGCCGGCGATGCCGGTGTAGACCGTGCGGATCTTGCAGTCGGCCATCAGCTCGGCCTCTTCGAGCGCGCGCTGGATCGACGCGACCGTCGACTCGATGTTGACCACGACACCCTTCTTGAGCCCGCGCGAGTCGTGCTGGCCGAGGCCGACGATCTCGTAGTGGCCGTCGGGGCGCATCTCGGCGACGATCGCGACGATCTTCGACGTGCCGATGTCGAGTCCGACGATCAAGTCCTTGGCATCTCTGGTCATTCGGTGATCCTGCGTTTCATTGCGTGCGTTGCGCCGACGCGGGCTCGTGCGCATCGGCGTCGGCGAGCTGCGCGAGCGAGCGGATCGCGAATCCGTTCGGGTAACGCAGGTCGATCACTTCGGCACGGCGCTTCAGGCTGGCCATCACCTGCGGATACGTTTCCACCCAGCGCGCGACCCGGCGCTCGACCGGCATGCCCTGGTCGCGCCCCAGCAGCAGCGTCGTGCCGTCGTCGAGGCGCATCGTCCACGCGTGGCGCGGCGACAGCGAGACCAGGTCGGGATGCACGCGCAATGGCGCGACCGCTTCGCGCAGCTCGGAGTAGCGCCGTGCGACCTGCAGCGCGCTGCCCTCCGGCCCCGAGAACTGCGGCAGGTCGCCGTCTTCCTCGGCCTCGCCGAGGTTGGCGGCGAACAGTTCGCCGAACGTGTTGACCAGCCTGCCGTCGCCCCACAGCGCCAGCGGCCGGTGCTCCTCGATCGCCACTTCGAGCCCGTCGGGCCATACGCGGCGCACGCTCGCATGGCGGACCCACGGCACGGTCTCGAAGGTGTCGCGCACCGCTTCGAGGTCGACCGCGAAGAAATTGCCCCGGATGTCGCGCCTGACCGCGGTCCGCAACAGCGGCGAGGACACGTGCCGCAGCGGATGCCCCTCGGCGGCCTCGATCGTCACGTTGCGGATCGCGAAGTACTGGCGCTGCGACAGCCACCACAGGCCCGATCCGAGCATGGCGAGCAGCGTCGCGCCGAACAACGCGTTGGCCACGGAGTTCATCAGGCGCGCGTCGTGCCAGAAGTTCACCGGCGCCCTCCGATCTTGAGGCTGGCCGACGCGAGGATGCGCAGGCACAGGTCCTCGTAGGACATGCCGACGGCACGTGCGGCCATCGGCACCAGCGAGTGGCCGGTCATCCCCGGCGAGGTGTTCACCTCGAGCAGGAACGGGCGGTCGTCGGCCCGGCGCAGCATCACGTCGACCCGTCCCCATCCTTCGCAGCCGATCGCCAGGTACGCGCGCAGCGCGAGGTTCGCGATCTCGTCGGCGAGCGCCTGCGGCAGCTCCGCCGGGCACACGTAGCGCGTGTCGTCGCGGAAGTACTTGTTCTGGTAGTCGTAGTTACCCGCCGGCGCGACGATCTCGATGACTGGCAGCCCACGAGCCGCGGCGCCGGAGCCGATCACCGCGATGGTCAGCTCGCGCCCGTCGATGAACTCCTCGCAGAGCACGTCGTCGTCGTGGCGCCGCGCGATCTCGAACGCCGCCTGCGCCTGGTCCGCCGACAGCATCTTGGTGAAGCCGATCGTCGAGCCCTCGCGCGAAGGCTTGACCGCCATCGGAAGGCCGAAGCGCGAGGCCGCGTCGGCGACGTCGGCCACGCTGTGCGCGAGCGCAAAGCCTGGCGTCGGCAGGCCGTGCGTCGTCCAGATCCGCTTGGTATAGACCTTGTCCATCGCGATCGCCGAGGCCATCACGCCGCTGCCGGTGTAAGGGATGCCAAGCAGCTCGAGCGCGCCCTGCACCGTGCCGTCCTCGCCATAGCGTCCGTGCAGCGCGATGAACACCCGCTCGAAACCTTCGCGCTTGAGATCGTCGAGCGCCCGCCCGGCCGGATCGAACGCATGCGCGTCGACGCCGCGGCCGCGCAGCGCGGCCAGCACGCCGGCGCCCGACATCATCGAGACCTCGCGTTCGGCCGAGCGGCCCCCGAACAGCACCGCCACCTTGCCGAGCGCTGCGGGATCCGGCTGCGATTCGATGTTCGGCATGTCAGTAACTCCAGCGGGCGTGGCGCGGACGCGGGCAAAGGCGCGGGCCGTGCGCCGCGGACGCGCCGGGTGCTTGCCCCCGCTTCGCGGGGGTGCACTGCGATGCTCGCGGCGCACGGCCCGCGCCTTTGCCGATGCCGTCGTGGCGTTCGTGAGCACCGACCGCGGCTTCGATCCGAATCCCGCTTGCGCTGCCGCGACGCGCCAGCACCGGAACGACGAAGGAACACGCGTCATGCGTCACCGGCTGCCTCCGTCACCTGTTGCGCCACGGCGCCGATCGAGCCCGCACCCATGGTGATCACCACGTCGCCGTCGCGTGCCGCGTCGAGGATCGCCTCGGGCATCGCAGCGATCTCCTCGACGAACACCGGTTCGACCTTGCCGGCGACGCGCACCGCACGCGCCAGCGAACGCCCGTCGGCGGCGACGATCGGCGCCTCGCCAGCCGGATAGACCTCGGCGAGCAGCAGCGCGTCGGGCGCCGAGAGCACGCGCACGAAGTCCTCGAACAGGTCTCGCGTGCGCGTGAAGCGGTGAGGCTGGAACGCGAGAACGATTCGCCGGCCGGGAAAAGCGCCGCGCGCGGCGTCGAGCGTGGCCTGGGTCTCGGCCGGGTGGTGTCCGTAGTCGTCGATCAGCGTGAAGCGGCCTCCGCCGTTGGCGGCGCGAACGGCCACCTCGCCGTAACGCTGGAAACGCCGGCCCACGCCGTGGAATTCGGCGAGCGCCGTGACGATCGCCGCGTCCGGCACGTCGAGCTCGTCGGCAACCGCGATCGCCGCCAGCGCGTTGCGCACGTTGTGGAGCCCCGGCGCGTTGAGCACCAGCGGCAGCGGCGCTGCATCCTCGCGCAGCAACGTGAAGCGCATCCGGCCGCCCTCGGCCACGACGTCGACCGCACGGAACTGCGCGCCTTCGTCGACGCCGTAGGTCAGCACGGGCTTCGACACGAACGGCAGGATCTCGCGAACGTGAACGTCGTCGACGCACAGCACGGCCGCGCCGTAGAACGGCAACCGCTGCGTGAATTCGACGAACGCCTGCCGCAGGCGCGAGAAGTCGTGCCCGTAGGTCTCCATGTGGTCGGCGTCGATGTTGGTGATCACCGCGACCATCGGCGCGAGGTTCAGGAACGAGCCGTCCGATTCGTCGGCCTCGACGACTATGTAGTCGCCGGTGCCGAGTCGCGCGTTGGCGCCCGCGCTGATCAGGCGGCCGCCGATCACGAAGGTCGGGTCGAGCCCGCCCGCGGCGAGTACCGAAGCGACCAGGCTGGTCGTCGTCGTCTTGCCGTGAGTGCCGGCAATCGCGATGCCCTGCTTGAGCTTCATCAACTCGGCCAACATCATCGCGCGCGGCACCACCGGGACGCGGCGGTTGCGCGCGGCGATCACCTCGGGGTTGTCGCTGCGCACCGCCGTCGACGTGACGATGCAGTCGGCGCCGTCGATGTTCCCGGCGTCATGGCCGAGCACCACCGTCGCGCCGAGCGCGTCGAGCCGGCGCGTGGCCGGGCCGGCGGCGACGTCCGACCCGCTGATCCGGTAGCCCAGGTTCAGCAGCACCTCGGCGATTCCGCTCATGCCGGAGCCGCCGATGCCCACGAAGTGGATGTGCTTGACCTTGTGCTTCATGGCGTGCGCGCAGCCTGTTCGCAGACGTCGGCGACGCGGCGCGCCGCATCCGGCCGGGCCAGCGCCCGGGCGCGGCCGGCCATCGCCGCGAGCGCCGTCCGGTCGAGGCCATCGACGAGGTCCGCGAGTCGCCGCGGCGTCAATTCGGTCTGAGGCATCAGCACCGCCGCGTCGTTCGACGACAGGAAGCGCGCATTGCCGGTCTGATGGTCGTCGACCGCGTGCGGGAACGGCACCAGCACGCTGGCTACGCCGATTGCCGCGATCTCGGCGACCGTCATCGCGCCCGCACGGCAGATGAGCAGGTCGGCGTTTGCGTAGGCGTCGGCCATGTCGTCGATGAACTCGACCGCCGTCGCGGCGACGCCGAGTTCGCGATAGCGCGCCTCGAGCGCTTCCCGATGGCCGCGCCCGCTCTGGTGCACGACCTCCGGGCGATCGCGCGCCGGCAGCAGCGCCAGCGCCGCCGGCACGGCATCGTTGAGCGCCTGCGCGCCCAGGCTGCCGCCGACGACCAGCAAGCGCAACGGCCCGGTGCGCTGCGCGTAGCGCGCCTGCGGCGAGTCGTCGCGCAGCATCGCAGTCCGCAGCGGATTGCCGGTGCACTGCGCACCCGGCAGCGTGCCCGGAAACGCTTCGAGCACCCGAACCGCGACGCGTGCGAGCAGCCGGTTGGTCAGCCCGGCCACCGAGTTCTGCTCGTGGACCACGAGCGGACGCCGCAGCAACGAAGCCATCATGCCCCCGGGGAAGGCCACATAGCCGCCCATCCCCAGCACCACCGCCGGGCGCGTCGCCCGCAACGCGCGGAGGCTGTCGCCGAAGGCGCGCAGCAGCCGGAACGGCAGCATCAGCCTGGTCGCCAGCCCCTTGCCGCGCACGCCGCCCACGCGCACCCATTGCATGGGGATACCGTGCTTCGGCACCAGCGCGGCCTCCATGCCCGAAGGGTTGCCGAGCCAGACCACGCGCCAGTCGCGTGCCCGCATCTCGGCGGCGACCGCGAGGCCCGGCATGACGTGCCCGCCGGTTCCGCCCGCCATGATCATGATGGTGCGGTCCGTCATGCGGCACCTCGCATCGACACGCCGTTCTGGCTCCGGCCGCTCGCTTGCGCTCGCTTGACTTCGCTGCGCGAAGTCAGCCTGCACCTCACCGACACGCCGTTTTGGCTCCGGCCGCTCGCTTGCGCTCGCTTGACTTCGCTGCGCGAAGTCAGCCTGCACCGAAACAGGCAACTCATGCGGTACCCCGCATGAGTTGCCTGTTTTCGTAGTCGACGCGCAGCAGGATGGCGATCGCCACGCAATTGACCAGGATTCCGCTGCCGCCATAGCTCATCAGCGGGAGCGTCAGGCCCTTGGTCGGCAGCAACCCGGTGTTGACGCCCATGTTGATGAACGCCTGCAGGCCGATCCAGAGGCCGATTCCCTTCGCGACGAGTCCGGCGAACGTCCGCTCGAGCTTGATCGACTGCCGCCCAATCTCGAACGCGCGTCGCGTCAGCCAGAAGAACAGCACGATGACGATCGACACGCCGACCAGCCCGAGTTCCTCGCCGAGCACCGCGAGCAGGAAGTCGGTGTGTGCCTCCGGCAGGTAGTGCAGCTTCTCGACCGAGCCACCGAGGCCGACGCCGAACAACTCGCCGCGCCCGAACGCGATCAGCGAATGCGAGAGCTGGTAACCCTTGCCGAGCGCGTTCGCGTCGTCGAACGGGTCGAGGTACGCGAAGATGCGCTCGCGCCGCCACGGCGACAGCCAGATCAGCAGCGAGAACGTGCTGCCGGCGATCACGACCAGCGCAGTGAACAGCCTGCCGTTCACCCCGCCGAGGAACAGCACGCCCATCGCGATCGCGGCGATCACGACGAACGCCCCCATGTCCGGCTCGAGCAGCAGGAGCAGTCCCACCAGCGCGACCGCCGCTCCCATCGGCAGGAAGCCCTTGCGCACGCTCTGCATGTGGTCCTGCTTGCGCACCGTGTAGTCGGCGGCGTACAGCACCACGAACAGCTTCATCAGCTCCGACGGCTGCAGGTTGAACACGTACAGTGACAACCAGCGCCGCGCGCCGTAGACGGACTTGCCTACACCCGGGATCAGCACGACGACCAGCAGGACCAGGCCGATCAGGAACAACCACTTCGACCACGCTTCCCACTGGCGCACCGGCACCGCGAACGCGACCAGACCCGCACCGACCCCGACCGCGATCGCCATCAGGTGGCGCAGCATGAAATGCGTCGGCGCGTAGTTCGCGAAGCGCGGCGAGTCGGGCAACGCGATGGACGCCGAATAGACCATGACCAGGCCGGTCAGCAGCAACGCCGAGACCACCCACAGCATCGCGAAGTCGGCGCCGCGCGCACCGGCGAGCGGCGCCGCCCGCCGCGACAGCGGCTGCGCGCTTCCGCGTCCGCGCCCCGGCATCCGCAGGCTCAGCATCTCGCCTCCATCGCGACGCCGCGCGCATCGGCGATCCGGCGAACCGCCGCAGCGAACACCTCGGCGCGGTGCTCGTAGTTGCGGAACATGTCCAGGCTCGCGCACGCGGGCGACAACAGCACCGCCTCGCCCGGCTGCGCGTCGCCGCCAGCGCGCTCGACCGCCTCTTCGAGGCTCGCGCAGTCGGCCAGCGCGACGCCGGTCGCGGCAAGCGCCTCGCGCAGCGTTGCCGCGTCGCGACCGATCAGGTAGACGGCGGCAGCGTGCTCGCGCACCGGCGCAGCGAGCGGCGCGAAGTCCTGGCCCTTGCCGTCGCCCCCCGCGATCAGCCGGCAACGCCGTCCGAGTCCGCGCAATGCGGCGACCGTCGCGCCGACGTTGGTGCCCTTGCTGTCGTCGTAGAACTCGACGCCGTCGATCTCGGCCAGCAGCTGGCAGCGGTGCGGCTCGCCAGAGTAGTCGCGCAGTGCGTGCAGCATCCGGGCCATCGGAACGCCGATCGCGCTGCAAAGCGCCAGCGCAGCGAGCGCGTTGAGCTGGTTGTGCACGCCGCGGATCCGCAGCGCGTCGGCCGGCATCAGTCGCCGGATCGTGAACGAGGCGGGCTCTCGACGGCGCCGGCCGCCACCTGCGTCGTCGTCGGCGAGCGCGTGCACGAGCCAGACCAGCGACCCGTCGCGGACCAGGCCGAAATCGCCGGCGGATTGCGGGACGTCGGCGCCGAAGGCGATCGGTGCAGGCGTTGCGGCGGCGGGCGCGCCGCGCGTCGTGGCGGCGACACTCGCCCGCCGCGGCGCAGTGGCCGGATCGCCGCGATCGTGGACAGCCACCGTGCCCGGCGCGTAGATGCGATGCTTGGCCGCGACGTAGCGCTCCATCGACGCGTGCCAGTCGAGATGGTCCTCGCTGACGTTGAGGATCGTTGCGGCGTCGGGCGCGAAGCTCTGCGCGAGCGCGAGCTGGAAACTCGACAATTCGATCACCCAGGCCTGGGGAAGCGCGTCGGCTTCGATTGCCGACCGCAGCGCATCGAGCATTGCGGGCCGGATGTTCCCGGCGGCCACGGTCGCGAGACCCGCGGCCCGGCACAGGTGCGCGGCCAGCGCGGTGGTCGTCGTCTTGCCGTTGGTGCCGGTCACCGCGATCACTTTCGGGCGATAGCCGGTTTCGCGCAGGTCGGCGAGCGCCTGCGCGAACAGTTCGAGCTCGCCGACGACCGGGATCCCGCGCTCGCGCGCCATCGCGTGAAAGCGCGCCGAATCGCCGAGCTCGATCGACAGGCCGGGACTCCACGCGACCAGGTCGACGTCGTCGAGCCACTGCCCGCTCCACGCCGCCCCCTCCGCCTGGTCGACGTCGGCGGCGGCGTCGCGCAGCGCCGCGAGCCCGGGCAAGTTGCCGCCGTCGCCGATGCGCGTGTCGGCCACGCGAACGCGCGCGCCCCGATGCGCCGCCCAGCGGGCCATTGCGACGCCCGAGTCGCCGAGGCCGAGCACCAGCACGCGCCGGCCGTTCAGGTCGAACAGGTGCAGTTGCGGCGTGTCGAGGGCTTCGCTCATCGGTGCGCTATCGCAGCTTCAGCGTGGACAGGCCGAACAGCACCAGCATCATCGTCACGATCCAGAAACGCACGACGACCTGACTTTCCTTGACGCCAGCGACCTCGAAGTGGTGGTGCAGCGGAGCCATCCTGAGGATGCGCCGGCCTTCGCCGTAGCGCCGCTTCGTGTACTTGAAATATCCGACCTGCACCATCACGGAAAGCGTCTCGACGACGAACACGCCGCCCATGATGAACAGCACGATCTCCTGCCGCACGATCACCGCCACGGTGCCGAGCGCGGCGCCGAGCGCCAGCGCGCCGACGTCCCCCATGAAGACCTGCGCGGGGTACGCGTTGTACCAGAGGAAGGCCAGTCCCGCGCCGGCGATCGCCGCGCAGAAGACGGTCAGCTCGCCGGCACCCGGGATGTGCGGGATCAGCAGGTACCTCGCGAAGACCGCGTTGCCGGCGGCGTACGCGAAGATCCCCAACGCCGAGCCGACCATGACCGACGGCATGATCGCCAGCCCGTCGGCGCCGTCGGTGAGATTGACGGCGTTGCTCGTGCCGACGATCACCAGGTACGTCAGCACGATGAATCCGAAGACGCCGAGCGGATACGCGACGTTCTTGAAGAACGGCACGATCAGGTCAGCCTGCGCCGGCAGGCCGGTCCGGAACCCGCTGAACACCCAGTCGGTGAACAGCACGATGGCCTGCTCGTTGGACTGGGCCGGCACCGCGAACGCGAGCGCGATCGCCGCCAGCAGCCCGATCGACGACTGCCAGAAGTATTTCTCCTTCGCCGACATCCCCTTCGGGTTGCGGTGCACGACCTTGCGGTAGTCGTCGATCCAGCCGATCCAGCCGAAGCCGAGCGTGACGATCAGCACGATCCAGACGAAGCGGTTGCCGAGGTCGGCCCACAGCAGCGTCGCGGTGCCGATCGAGATCAGGATCAGCGCGCCGCCCATCGTCGGCGTGCCGGACTTGGTCAGGTGCGTTTGCGGGCCGTCGCTGCGCACCGCCTGACCGATCTTCATCGCGGTCAGCTTGCGGATCAGCGACGGCCCGAAGATCAGCCCGATCGCCAGCGCGGTCAGCGTCGCCAGCACGGCGCGAAGCGTGATGTAGCCGAACACCGAGAACGCCCGGATGTCCTTCGCAAGCCACTGTGTCAGCTCGAGCAGCATCAGCGATGCCCCCGATCCGCCGTGCCGGCGAGCGCCGCGACCACGCGCTCCATCCTCATGAAGCGCGAGCCCTTGACCAGCACGGTCGCGCCTGGCTCGCACAGCGCGCGGGCCCGCTCGATCAGCGCGTCGATCGCGTCGAAGTGCTCGCCGCCAGCGCCGAATGCGTCGACGCTGTCGCGGGTCGCGTCGCCGAGCGCGAGCAGGTGGCCGACGCCGCGCTCGCGCGCGAAGTCGCCGACCTCCCGGTGGAACTGCGCGCCCTGGTGGCCGACCTCGCCCATGTCGCCGAGCACGAGGACCCGTTCGCCGTCGCGGGCCGCCAGTGCGTCGATCGCCGCGCGCACCGAGTCGGGATTCGCGTTGTAGCTGTCGTCGATGAGCGCCGCGCCGCCCGCGGTGCGCAAGCGCGCCAGCCGTCCCATCGCGGGCCTGAAGCGCGCGAGGCCGTCCGCAACGGTCGCCGCGTCGATGCCGAGCGCGTGCGCGCATGCCGCGGCCGCCAGCGCGTTGCGGACGTTGTGCGCACCGTCGATCGCCAGGCGGACCTCGACCTCGGCGCCCGCCAGGTCGAGCACGAAGCCGTCGGGGCGCGCATCCGGCGCCGCGCGGACCGGGTAGCGCGGGATCTCGCCGGCGTCGAGGCCGAACTCGACGCAACGGCGCTCGCCGGCAAGCGCGCGCCAGACCGGCGCCTGCGGATCGTCGCCGGGAAAGACCGCGATGCCGTCGTCGCCGAGCGCCGCGATCGACGCCCCGTTCTCGCGCGCCGAGCCTTCGACGCCGTGCAGGAACTCCTGGTGCTCGCGCTGGGCGTTGTTCACCAGCGCGACGGTCGGCCCCGCAACGGTGGCCAGCCACGCGATCTCGCCGGGGTGGTTCGTGCCGAGTTCGATCACCGCCGCGCAATGCTCGTCGCGCAGCCGCAGCAGCGTCAGCGGCACCCCGACGTCGTTGTTCAGGTTGCCGCGCGTGGCGAGCCGCCCGGCCTCGCCGAAGCGGGCGGCCAGGATCGCGGAGATCATCTCCTTGACGGTGGTCTTGCCATTGGCGCCGGTGACCGCGACCAGCGGCAGCGCGAACCTGCGGCGCCATCCGCGGGCCAGCTCGCCGAGCGCGAGGCGGCAATCGGCGACGCGAATCGCCGGCGCGCGGATGCCGGGCACCCAGCGCTCGAACATGACTGCCGCAGCGCCCGCCGTCCAGGCCTGCACGAGAAAGTCGTGTGCATCGAAGCGCTCGCCGCGCAGAGCGACGAACAGGTCGCCGGCGCCGATGCTGCGCGTGTCGGTCGACACGCCCCCGATCCGCGTCGCGCCGTCGCCGTACAGGCAGCCCCCCGACAACCAGCCGAACGCCTCGCGCAGCTCAAACACGCACCGTCTCCAGGCGTTGCTGCAGGCAGCGGCGGGCCACTTCGACGTCGGAGAACGGCAGGCGCTGGCCGGCGATCTCCTGCCAGGTTTCGTGCCCCTTGCCGGCGATCAGCACGACGTCGTCGGCAGCCGCGCTCGCCAGCGCGTCGTGGATCGCCTGCTCGCGGTCGAGCTCGGTCAGCCAGGGCTCCCGCGTGAATCCGGCGCGAATGTCGGCAGCGATGTGGAATGGCGTCTCGCTGCGCGGGTTGTCGCTGGTGACGACGACCCGGTCGGCAAAGCGCTCGGCGACCATGCCCATGATCGGGCGCTTGCCGGCGTCGCGGTCGCCCCCTGCGCCGAACACGCACCACAACGCGCCGCCGCGCGCCTCGGCGATCGGTCGCAACGCCTGCAGCACGTTGAGCAGCGCGTCGGGCGAATGCGCGTAGTCGACCACCACCAGCGGGCCGCCACCGACGATCACCTGCTCCATGCGGCCCGGCAGCGGCCGCAGGCTTTCGAGCCGCTGCATCGCGACTTCGAACGGTACGCCCAGGCTGATCCAGACCGCGGCGACCGCCATCGCGTTGACCACGTTGAACCGCCCGATCAGGTGCAGCCGGATCTGCGCGCGACCCCAGTCGCCACCCACCGACACCTGGGTGCCGTCGCGTTCCTCGTCGATCTGGTAGGCCGAGATCTTGCGTCGCGCGCGCCAGCCGTGCTCGCCCGGAAGCTGTCCGAACGCCACGGCCTGGACCGTCTCGGGCAGCGAGCCGAGGATTCCGGCGGACACCGGGTCGTCGCCGTTGACGATCGCCGTGTGCAGGCCGGGCCACTGGAACAGCCGGCCCTTCGCTTGCAGGTACGCCTGCTCGGTCTCGTGGTAGTCGAGGTGGTCCCGCGACAGGTTGGTGAACACCGCGATGCCGATCGTCGTGCCCGCAAGGCGCCCCTGGTCGAGTCCGATCGACGAGGCCTCCATGGCCACCACCTCGACGCCGGCGTCCGCGAAGGCCGCGAGCATGCGCTGCAGTGCCACGGCGTCCGGCGTCGTCAGGCCGAACGCGTCGAGCTCGGCCGTCGAATCGTCGGCCGGCACGATGCCGCTGCCGAGGGTGCCGATCACCGCGGCGCGACGGCCCAGAGCCGCCAGCCCGCGCGCGATCCATTGCGTGCAGCTGGTCTTGCCGTTGGTGCCGGTGACCGCGACCACCTCGAGGCGCTCGCTGGGACGGCCGTAGTATTCGGCGGCGACGGCCCCCGCCAGCGCCTTCAGGCCCGGTACCGCGCGACTCGCGACCTCGCCGGTCGACGCGTCGCGGCCGGCCTCGTACAGCACCGCGGCGGCGCCGCGCGCGATCGCCTGCTCGACGTAGTCGCGCCCGTCGTGCGTCGCACCCGGCCACGCGACGAAGCCGTCGCCCGGCCGCACGGCCCGGCTGTCGGCGACCAGTGCGGCACCCGGGGCGAGCACCTGCCGCAGCCACTGACCGAGCGAAGCGGCAAGCGTCGCCTGCTGCCCGGCGTCTTCGATCACATGCTCTCCTTGACGGCCTCGGACGGCACCACCAACTGCGCCATCGGCGCGTCGGGCGGGACGCGCAGCGTGCGCAGCGCATCGCCGACGATCCGCGCGAACACCGGCGCGGCGACCTGTCCTCCGTAGTATTTTCCGGCACTCGGTTCGTCGACCATGACCGCGACGACCACGCGCGGGTCGGATGCCGGCGCGAAACCGACGAACGAAGCCAGATACTTGTTCACGTACTTGCCGTTCTCGCGCTTGTGCGCGGTGCCGGTCTTGCCGGCCACCCGGTAGCCCGCGATCTGCGCCTGTGGCGCCGTGCCGCCGGGGCCCGCCGCCAGCTCGAGCATGTGGCGCACTGCGCGCGCGGTCTTCGCGCCGACCACCCGCTGTCCCTCGGGGAGCGAGTCGACCTTGAACATGGTCAGTGGCAGGAGCTCGCCGTCGTTCGTGAACACCGTGTAGGCACGGGCCAGCTGCAGCAGCGACACCGAAAGTCCGTAGCCGTAGGACATCGTCGCCTGCTCGATCGGCCGCCAGCTGCGATACGGCCGCACGCGGCCGGCTACGGCGCCGGGGAAGCCGATCCGCGGCGCCTGCCCGAGGCCGAGCACCGTGTACAGCTCCCACATCTTCTGCGCCGGCATCCCAAGCGCGAGCTTCGCGGTGCCGACGTTCGACGACTTCTGGACGACCTCTTCGACCGTCAACGGACCGTGAGGATGCGCGTCGCCGATCGTGTGCGAGCCGATCGTCAGGCGACCCGGCGCGGTCTGGATCACCGTGCCCGGCGTGACCTCGCCGAGTTCGAGCGCGAGCGCGACGGTGAACGGCTTCATCGTCGAGCCGGGCTCGAAGGTGTCGGTGATGACGCGATTGCGAAGCTGCGCGCCCGAGAGCTGCCCGCGCTGGTTCGGGTTGTAGGTCGGCCAGTTCGCCAGCGCCAGGATCTCGCCGCTGTGCGCGTCGAGCACCACCGCGGCGCCGGCCTTCGCCTTGTGGGTCTGCACCGCGTCGCGAAGCGCGTCGAACGCGAGGAACTGGATCTTGCTGTCGATCGACAACGCGAGGTCGCGTCCGTTGTGCGGTTCGCGCACGGCGCCGACGTCCTCGATCACGCGCCCGAGTCGGTCCCGGATCACGCGGCGGCTGCCCGGCCGTCCCGCAAGTTCGGGGTTGCGCGCCAGCTCGACGCCTTCCTGGCCGATGTCTTCGACGTTGGTGAATCCGACCACGTGCGCGAACGTCTCGCCCTGCGGATAGTGGCGCTTGTACTCGCCCTGCTGGTGGATGCCCGGGATCTTCAGTGCCGCGACGCGTTCGGCGACCGCGGCGTCCACCTGTCGCCTGAGATAGACGAAGGTGCGGTCCTCCTCGGCGAGCTTGCGCCGCAGTTCGCGCTCGCCGAGACCGAGGTGCTTCGCGAGCTCCGCCATTTGCCGCGGCGTCGCGTCGACCTCCTCGGGGATCGCCCAGACCGCGCGCGCCGGCAGGCTCGAGGCGAGCACGACGCCATTGCGATCGAAGATCTTGCCGCGCGAGGCGGGCAGTTCGATCGTCTTGGCGTAGCGCATCTCGCCCTGCTTCTGCAGGAAGTTCTGCGAGAACACCTGCAGCCAGACGGCGCGGGCCGCCAGCGCGACGAACGCGACCGCGACCAGCAGCATCACGGCCTGCGAGCGCCACGCAGGCAGCCTGACCCGCAGCAGCGGATTCGACGAGAATGGAACGTTGCGGTTCGAGCGTCGCGCCATCATCGCGGTCCGTGTGCCTTGTTGCGCGTCGCGGACTTGCGGGACGCTGCGGCCACGTCGGGCAGCGGGGTGCCGAGCCGCACCGCGCGGTCGACAGGGTCGACGACGAGGTGCAGCGTCCGGTCCGGCGACACCGATTGCATCGACAGTTCGCGGCGCGCCTTTGCGTCGATCAGCGAGGCCTTGGCGAGCGCGGTCTGCTCGACCTGCAACTGGTTCCAGCCGACTTCGAGCTGCGCCGCCTGCGCCTGCGCACGCTCGACGTCGACGAAGAGCTTTCGAGCGCGGTGCTGCGAGGTGACGAGGCCGAGCGCGCAGGCAACCAGCAGGGAAACCATCAGGATGTTCGCACGGGTCATGCTCGCCTCGTCGGTGTGGGCATCAGGTGCGCTCGGCGACGCGCATCACGGCCGAGCGTGCGCGCGGATTGGCGGGCCGCGCGCGGCGCGTCGTGCGCGCGGGTGCCGCGACCGGCAGCACGCGTCCGATGGCGCGCAGGCGCGGCGCGACCGCGTGGCGCACGACCCCCGTGACGGGATCGCGGGGAGCGTCCCGTCCTGATTCGCGCGCTATGAACTGCTTGACCATTCGGTCTTCCAGCGAGTGAAAACTGATCACCACCAGCCGCCCGCCCGGCATGAGGCGCGCGACCGACTTGCCGAGGACTAGCGCGAGTTCCTCAAGCTCCTGATTGACGTGAATCCGTAGAGCCTGAAAGGTGCGGGTGGCCGGGTCCTTGCCCACCTTCGTCCGGCCCTGGTGGCGCCTGACGACGCCCGCCACGAGTGCGGCAAGCTCTCCGGTGGAGCGAAGCGCCTGCTCGCCGGCATCCCCGCGGCGAGCAACAATCGCCTTTGCAATCCGAACAGCAAGCCGTTCTTCCCCATAGTCTTTCACCACCCTGGCGATGTCTTGTTCGGTTGCACCCAGCAGCCACTCGCGCGCGGACAGTCCGCGCGTCGGATCCATCCGCATGTCCAGCGGCCCGTCCCCGCGAAAGCTGAAGCCGCGCGACGGATCGTCCAGCTGAGGCGAGGAAACACCCAGGTCGAGCAGCACGCCGTCGACGCGATCGAGGCCGTGCGCGTCGAGCACTGCGTCGAGCTCCGAGAAGCGCGCGTGCACGATGGCGAAACGCGGGTCGCGCCAGGCGCGGCCAACGGCGACCGCCTGCGGGTCGCGGTCGATCGCGAGCAGGCGCCCGCCCGGATCGAGGCGCGAGAGGATCGCCGCGCTGTGCCCGCCGCGACCGAAGGTGCAGTCGACGTAGCGTCCGTCGGGTCGGATCGCCAGCGCCTCGATGGCCTCGTCGAGCAGGACCGGCTGGTGTCCCGGTTCGTCTGCATCTGCGTGGCCCGGCAGGTCACTGTCAGCTGGCACCGTTCAGAAGTTGAAGTTCGCGATCGCGTCGGGCATGCCGGCCGCGATCGTCTCGCGCTCCTTGGCCGCCAACGCGCCGCTGTCCCAGATTTCGAAGTGGCTGCCCATGCCGAGCAGCATCACCTCGCGCGTCAGCGCAGCCGCGTCGCGCAGCTCGGGGGAAATGAGGATCCGGCCGGTTGCGTCCATGTCGACGTCGAGTGCGTTGCCGAGAAAGATCCGGGTCCAGTTGCGCGCGCCGATGGGCATCGCCGCCAGTCGTTCGCGGTGCGATTCCCATACCGGACGCGGAAAGAGGAGCAGGCATCCGTCGGGGTGACGGGTTAATGTGAGCAAGCCCTCACATTGCCCGGAGAGTGCGTCGCGGTGTCGCGCCGGGATCGTCATGCGACCCTTGGCGTCGAGCAACAGCGCGGAACTCCCCTGGAACATGCCTTCCACCCGCCCTCGAACGGGATGAAGGCCGGTCTTGCGCCGTCTCCATCCCACTTATTTGCACTTTTCTACACGAATCTGCACTTTACGGAAAAGCAGCGGGCAAGGCAAGTTGAAGGACCTTTTTTCCCTGACGTAACAAATACTTAAGGCTCGCTTAAGAGCGGGCGAGCGGTGTCGGCCGGAATTTTCCCCATGCAATGAGGAACTTGGCGATGAAAATCGATGTTGCCTGTAACGAGTGGACCGGCCCCACCAAAGGCGGCAAACCGGGCCCAGGCAGGCCGGCGAGAAAGTGGAGCGGGTCTGTAGGCCGGATTCTGTGCGCCGGAGAACCGGCGTGACGACCATTCGTCTGGGCGACCGGTTGCCCGGCCGCTCGAGCCATCTACCCGCACGCTCGGGCGAGCCGCCCTGTGCGACCCGGAGGCCGCGCGCGTGCCTATTCGATGTTGCTCCGGATGGGGTTTGGCGTGCCGGGCCTGTCGCCAGACCCGCGGTGAGCTCTTACCTCACCTTTTCACCCTTGCCGTCGGCGCCGGCGAACCGGCAGCCGCTTGGGCGGTGTGCTTTCTGTTCCACTTTCCGTCGCCCTGGGCCTTTCGGCTTGCTGCGCCTGGCCGTTAGCCAGCATCCTGCCCTGTGGAGTCCGGACCTTCCTCCAGCGACAGCGCCGAAGCACTGACGCCAGCGGTCGTCCGACCCGCTCCAGCGCGAATCTTACCGCCCGCCACGCCAGCCGTCGAAGGGCGCGAGCCGACGATCGGGCCGTGCGTGATTTCCTTCATCGTCGAACGCAAGCTTGCCATGGTGCAATTGCGCCCGAGTTGCATAACGGCGCGCAATCGCTCACCCTTCGAATTCACGCAACACCTAGAGGACATTGGCAATGGCGTTGATGCTCGAGATTACCAAGGCCGACGGCTCGGTCGCCCGCACTCCCCTGCAGGCCCAGGCGACCAAGGTCGCCTCCTGGCCCGGCGGGAAGGTCCGGATCATCGACAGCGCGACGGGCAAGGCGCCCGCCGGGATCACCGCCAAGAAGGTCGGCGACTCGCTCGTCGTCGACAACCTCCCCGAGGGCAAGACGGTCGAGTTGACGAAGTTCTACACCGACTGCTCGCCCGCTACGCCGTGCTCGCTGGTGATCGACCCGGCCGATGGTGCGCAGGCCGCCGCGATCACGCAGAGTTCGCCCCCGGTCGCGACGCTGGCCGACAACCAGGCGCTGATGTACGGGCCGACGTCCGGCGCGGCTGCCGGAGCGCCGGCGGCGGCTGGGTCGTCGAGCCTTCCGGCCGCTGCTCTGGTAGGCGGGGCATTGGTGGGTCTGGCCGCTGCCGCCGGCGGTGGCGGCGGTGATTCGTCGTCGACGCCATCCGACACGACCGCACCGAATGCGCCGGTGGTCGGTGCCGTGGCCGGCGACAACGTCGTGAGCGCCGCCGAGGCCGCCGCAGGCGTCGCCGTCTCGGGCACCGCCGAGGCGGGCTCGACCGTGGCGGTGACCTGGGGCTCGACGACCAAGACCGCGACCGCCGACGCCTCTGGCGCCTGGAGCGTCAACTTCGCCTCGGGCGAGGTGCCGGCCGACGGCAATACGACGATCAGCGCCACCGCGCGCGATGCGGCCGGCAACACCAGCACCGCCGGCACGCTTGCGGTCGTCGTCGACACTTCGGTCGCCGATACCACGCCACCTGACGCGCCAGTCGTCGCGGCGGTCGCCGGCGACAACGTCGTGAACGCCGCCGAGGCCGCCGCGGGGGTCGCCGTCTCGGGCACCGCCGAGGCGGGCTCGACCGTGGCGGTGACCTGGGGCTCGACGACCAAGACCGCGACCGCCGACGGCGCTGGCGCCTGGAGCGTCGATTTCGCGACGGGCGAGGTGCCCGCCGACGGCGACACGACGATCAGCGCCACCGCAACCGACGCGGCCGGCAACGCCAGCACCGCCGGCTCGAGGCCGGTGACGATCGACGCCACGGCGCCGGGCGCGCCTACTGCGGTGGCCGGGGTCGACGGATCGGTGTCGGGCGTCGCCGAAGCGGGCAGCACCGTCACGATGGGCGCGGCGACCGCGACCGCGGACGCGACCACCGGTGCCTACGCGTTCGCCGCGGGCACGCTGGCTTCGGGCGAGACTGCATCCGTGACGGCGACCGACGCCAGCGGCAACACCAGCAGCGGCACCGACGTGACCGCTGGCACCTACACGGTCGACACGACGGGCGTGTTCCTCGCGGGCACGACCGGTTTCGTCGACGGCGGCGCCGGTGACGACGTGCTGGTCGGCGGCGATGGCGGCGGCGTGCGCAACTACCAGTTCGAGTACTGGAACACGTCGGATGCGGGGTCTGTCCTCTACAACGACGGCTCGGCCTTCACCTTCGGCCCCCTGGCACAGACCGGATGGACCATGGTGGACGTGGCCGACTCGATCGGAGCACGGGTGACCGCCAGCGGTGCGAACGTCGGGATGAACATCGTCAGCCAGGGCGTGATGATTCCGGACGACACGGGAGGCGGTGGACGCTTCTACTTCGACACCGTCCGCAACCCCGATTCCGGCGGTGCCGTCGTCTCCCAGGACGTCGTCACGCGCGACGGCGAGTCGTACACGCTGTCGATGCAGGTCTCGAACGTCTCGAGCAACACGTCGCTTCGAGTGTACTGGGGCGGTGAACTGCAGGCGGAATTCGACGGCACCACGTGGAGCGGCGTCAACCCTCCGACGTCCGCGGCAGCCGGCGCCACGCGCCAGACGCTGACCTGGACAGTGCAGGGCGACGCCGACAGCACGACGCTGGAGATTCGAGCGTACAGCGCAACCGGCGACAACGGCGACGGCATCATCATCGACCGCGTCACGGTCGATGCCGCGACGGCCGACGGCGCCGAGACGCTGGCGGGTGGCGCGGGTAACGACCTGCTGTTCGGCCAGGCGGGCGACGACACGCTGTATGGCGGCGCGCTGGGCGATACGGCGGCCACCGCCGACGGCAATGCGGACGCGTTCGTCTACTCGATGCGCGCCGACAACGGCAACGACGTGATCAAGGACTTCGAGGTGGGCGTGGACCGGCTCATCCTGGTCGACGCGCTCGACACCTACACGGTCGACTCGCGGCTGCCCGGCGCCACCGACTCGCCGACGGCGACCACGGACGCCGATACCAACCTGAGCTTGAGCGACTTCGTCCAGCCGGACAGCGCAAGCCAGTTCCTGACGGTGAACGACGACGGCACCGGCTCGGTCGAGCTGACCTTTTCCGGGGCAGGCGGCACCGGCGCGGCGACGCCGCTCGGTTCGGTCGTGCTCGAGGGTGTCGCCTTCGGCACCGAGGCCGGCCAGTACGACACGGTGGAGGACCTGTTCACCGCCGGCGTGCTGGTCTGGACGATGGACGGTTTTCACACCGGCCTGGCCGTGGCGCCGGTGGTCTGATCCGCGGGCACGCGTCGCCGACACCGTCGGCGCGCAACGCCTGCGCCCGCCGTCACGCAAGTGCCGGCGGGCATTTTTTTCAGCGCGCGCGTCGACCGGGCCTGAACACCCCGGGGTCGTCGTAGAACGCCGGGTCGGCGTTGGCCTCGCACCAGCCGGGCACGCCGAGCAGCGGCAGCGGGCAGAGGGCCGTCGCGTGGAGCGTCTGCGGCCGCAGCGCCGCCGCCACCGCCGCGTCGAGTTCGTCGCCGCTCGGGGAGACGGTCGAGCCGGGCGCCAGTTCGACGACCCACGCGTGCGCGCACAGCGCCTTGTACGGCGCGAGCAGCTTCTCGTGCAGTCCGTGACCGAGCACGCGAACCGCTGCGCCCGCTGTGAAACGATCGCGGCCGTCGACGAACAGCGCCCGCCAGTCGCGAAGGCGCAGGCCGGCGGACAGCGCCGGATCGCGACAGACGAACAGCGCACCGCTCTCGTCGAGCAGCGTCGCGGCGTCGCGCAACGGGCCGCGTCCCGCGCGGGCCGGCCGGCCGTCGGCGAGCGCGTCGCAATGCAGCCGGTTCAGCCTCGCCTTGGTCCGCGGGAACGCGAGCCAGGCCAGCGCGTTGAACCAGTCGTGCAACATGCCCGGTCCGTGGACGCGGGTGGGCACCGTTCCCGCGTCGCCGACGCTTCGCTCGTAGGGCTGCGCACGGCCCCGGCCCGCTTCGACGAACCTCAGCGGGCGGCCGTCCTCGTTGCACAGCCCGCGATCGCCCGCGAAGCGGTTCAGCAGCGCGAGGTCGATTCGTCCCTCGGGACGTGGATCGCTGCGCGTCGCCCACGGCCGAATCGACTCGAACCACGGCGCATCGAGGGCGCCCACGGCTGCGCGCGCCGCAGCGCAGGCTTCGCCTGCTCCCGTCAGCGCACCAGCTTCCACGCCAGCGTCTCGCCGGCGGCGAGCGGCACGATGCGGTCGCCGCCGAAGGCCATCGACTCGGGCACGGCCCAGGCTTCGCGCCGCAGCGTGACCCGCCCCGCGTTGCGGGGCAAGCCGTAGAAATCGGGGCCGTGGAAACTCGCGAATGCCTCGAGCCGGCCGAGCGCGCCCATCTGCTCGAACGCGGTCGCGTAGAGTTCGAGCGCGTGCGGCGCGGTGTAGCAGCCTGCGCAGGCGGCGGCGTGTTCCTTCAGGCGCGCAGCGTGCGGCGCGCTGTCGGTGCCGAGAAAGAAGCGCGCATCGCCGCTCGAGGCCGCCTCGAGCAGCGCGCGACGGTGCTCCTCGCGCTTGAGCACCGGCAGGCAGTACCAGTGCGGCTTCAGGCCGCCGGCGAAAATCGCGTTGCGGTTGTACAGCAGATGGTGCGCGGTGATCGTCGCGGCGATCGAGCCACGGGCCTGCGCGACATACTGCGCAGCCTGCCGGGTGGTGATGTGCTCGAAGACGATGCGCAGCGCGGGAAAATCGCGCCGCAGCGGATCGAGCACGGTGTCGATGAACACCGACTCGCGATCGAACACGTCGACCGCGGGTTCGGTCACCTCTCCGTGCACCAGCAAGGGCATGCCGCAGCGCTGCATCGCGTCGAGGACCGGCCAGGTCCGGCGCAGGTCCGTGACGCCTGCATCCGAATTGGTCGTCGCGCCGGCGGGATACAGCTTGACCGCGACCACGCGGCCGCTCTGCTGCGCGCGCCTGACCTCGTCGGCCGACGTATTGTCGGTCAGGTACAGCGTCATCAGCGGCTCGAAGTCGGCGCCGGGCGGCAGCGCGTCGACGATGCGCTGCCGGTACGCGAGCGCCTGCTCGACCGTGGCGACCGGAGGCCGCAGGTTCGGCATCACGATCGCCCGCGCGAACTGCGTGGCGCTCGCGCCCACGACCGCGCGCAGCGCATCGCCGTCGCGCAGGTGCAGGTGCCAGTCGTCGGGGCGGGTCAGCGAGATCGAATCCAAGTCGGGCTCCGTTTCGGCGGCCGGCGTCTTCAGCGTGCGGGCCCGGGCAGCAGCAGCAGCGCCCGGTAGTCGTTGACGTTGGTTCGCGTCGGCCCGGTCGTCACCAGGTCGCCGAGCGCATCGAAGAAGCGCCACGCGTCATTGTCGTCGAGTAACGCGCGCGCATCGAGTCCGGCCGTCGCTGCCCGCGCCATCGAGTCCGGGCTCACGATCGCCCCGGCGTTGGCCTCGGAGCCGTCGATGCCGTCGGTGTCGGCCGCGATCGCCCAGGCGCCGGGCACGCCGTCGAGCTCGCGCGCCAGCGCGAGCAGGAATTCGGTGCACCGGCCGCCGCGGCCGCGGCCGCGGATCGTCACCGTGCATTCGCCGCCCGAGATCAGCGCCACCGGGCGCGCGAAGGGCTGGTCGTAGCGGACGATCTCGCGCGCGATCGCCGCCATCACGTGGGCGACGTCGCGCGCCTCCCCGGTCACCGTATCGCCGAGCACGACGGGCCGGATGTCGGCCTGCGCGAATACCGCAGCGGCGGCTTCGAGACTGCCATGCGCGGTGGCGACCATCCGCGCATCGACGCGCGCGAACAACGGGTCGCCGGGCTTCGGCGTCTCGTCGACCTCGCCGCGCGCGCCGCGCTCCAGGTGCTCGCGCACGCTGGAGGGCGTCGTGACGCCCCAGCGCGCGAGGATCGCCAGCGCATCGGCATAGGTGCTCGGATCCGGGGAACACGGGCCACTCGCGATCGACGACGGATCGTCGCCAGCGACGTCCGAGATCATCAGCACCAGCACGCGTGCCCGCGTGCGCTGCGCGAGGCGCCCGCCCTGAACGCGCGACAGGTGCTTGCGCACCACGTTCATGTCCTGGATCGGCGCACCGCTGGCGAGCATCGCGCGGGTGACCGCCTTCAGGTCGGCCATCGGAACCGCGTCGACCGGCAGGCTCAGCAGGCTCGAGCCGCCGCCGGAAACCAGCGCGACCAGGAGGTCCTCGTCGCCCAGCGTCGCGGCACGCTCGAGGATGCGCGCAGCCGCGCGTTCACCGGCCTCGTCGGGCACCGGATGTCCGGCCTCGATCACCTCGATGCGGCGGCACGGCAGCCCGTGCGCATAACGGGTGACGACAAGCCCTTCGAGCGGTGCCTCGGCGGGCCAGTGCCGCTCGACCGCCATCGCCATGCTGGCCGCCGCCTTGCCGGCGCCCACCGCCAGCGTGCGGCGGATACCCGAGATCGTCGCCGCGTCCGGCAGCGATGCAGGCAGGACCTGCAGCGGGTCGGCGGCCGCGACCGCGGCCCGAAAGCTTGCGAACAGGAGTCGGCGCGGGTCCATGGCGCTGGCACTGTGCATGAGGATGCCCCCATTCGAAACGACCACGGCAGCCTAGGCCAGAGCGTCGGCCACGGCCTTGCCGACCTCGACGGTCGACGCGCTGCCCCCCATGTCGCGCGTGCGCGGCCCGTTCGCCGTCACCCGCTCGATCGCCGCGACGATCGCGTCGTGCGCCTCGCGATGGCCGAGGTGCTCGAGCATCATCGCGCCGCACCAGATCTGGCCGATCGGGTTGGCGATGCCCTGCCCGGCGATGTCGGGTGCCGAGCCGTGCACCGGCTCGAACAGCGACGGGAACCGGCGCTCCGGATTGATGTTGGCCGACGGCGCGATGCCGATCGTGCCGGTGCAAGCGGGCCCGAGGTCGGACAGGATGTCGCCGAACAGGTTGCTCGCGACGACGACGTCGAACCAGTGCGGGTTGCGCACGAAGTGCGCGGTGAGGATGTCGATGTGGTACTTGTCGAC
>Ga0138256_10001558_pt1 | contig 24689 bp, 21 predicted proteins | sample KNB2016incub_MG_FD_105486 | JGI IMG/M metagenome (GOLD analysis project Ga0138256, IMG submission 105486) | Active sludge microbial communities from wastewater in Klosterneuburg, Austria - KNB2014incub_MG | ecosystem: Engineered > WWTP > Activated sludge > Unclassified | place: Austria...
CCGTATTTTTCGAATAATACTTTTGTGATTGCAGCCGTAAGCGTTGTTTTACCGTGGTCAACGTGACCGATTGTTCCGATATTACAATGTGGTTTGTTTCTTTCAAATTTTTGCTTTGCCATTTTCTATTTCCTCCCTTTAGCTTTAAGATAGTTTCTTATTTAACAGTTGCTTAAAAGCCCTGCTTATAAACTTTGATTAGTTGATGCTGACCAAACATTTTTCGAGCTTTTTTTTCACACGTTGCAGTGCATTATCCACTGATTTAACTTGCTTATTCATCTCGGTCGAAATCTCTTGGTATGTTTTGCCTTCCAAGTAGGCATTGAGCACTTTCCATTCCAAATCACTGAGCACTTCGCCCATTTTTTCTTCTATTAGACTTAATTCTTCTCGCTTAATCACCAAATGCTCTGGGTTTAGTTCCTTACTGCTACTAGACATGACATCATAAAGTGTTCGATCAGACTCATCATCATAAACGGGTTTATTAAGTGAGACATATGAATTCAGCGGTATATGCTTTTGACGGGTTGCTGTTTTGATAGCCGTTATAATCTGTCTTTTAATACAAAGTTCGGCAAAGGATTTAAACGAGGTCACTTTGTCCGGTTGATAATCTCGCATTGCTTTAAAAAGTCCAATCATGCCTTCCTGAACGATGTCTTCACGATCGCCACCGATTAAAAAATAAGATCTCGCTTTAGATCTCACAAAATTTTTATACTTTTTTATGAGAAGTTCCTGTGCTTTCGGGTCTCCTTTTCGCGCTTGTTCAACGATAAACTCTTCTTCCAGATGCGCATTGTGTCTCGTTTCAACTAACTCCATCAAAGGTGTCCTCCATATTGCATGAAAAGAGTATCGGAACGTGCCAATTCATAAAAACATTATATATGATACCTATTCATAACGTCAAGTGGGCATAAGCACACCTAATTATTTACCATTAATATTTCTTTGTCGGACAACTTCGTACATAACAACACCACAAGCAACCGAGGCATTTAACGAACTCACCGCCCCCATCATAGGTAGTGAAATCATAAAATCACAGGATTCTTTTACGAGTCGACTGATGCCATCGCCTTCATTTCCAACGACGATACCAATACTACCGGTTAAATTTGCTTCGTGATAAACAGGCGCCCCCATATCCGTTCCAACAATCCAAACACCTTCCTTTTGAAGGGCTTTTATCGTTTGTGTAATGTTGGTGACGCGTGCTACCGGCACATACTCCACAGCGCCACAAGATGTCTTCACAACCGTTTGGTTAATAGCTGCACTTCTGCGTTTCGGGATAATGACACCATGGGCACCTACGGCATTTGCCGTTCTGATGATACTCCCCAAATTGTGAGGGTCCGTAATCTCATCACAAATTATCAGAAATGGCGGTTCGCCTTTATCTCGAGCAATTTGAATGAGCGCATCGACTTCATAGTATTCATAAGGCGAGATGTAAGCAATGACCCCTTGATGATTCTCACCTTCCGCAATTTTATCCAGCATTTTTCGTTCTACAAACTGAAGCAGTATTTTTTTGCTTCTAGCTGCTTCAATAATTTTCTGCAAATTCCTATCTCTAGAACCTTCTAAAAGCAACATTTTATTGATTTCATGTCCTGCCTCTAGAGCTTCAATAATTGGATTTTTTCCATATATAATATCTTCCATGGCTACTCCCTACAATAATTCATCTCTAAAATGACGCATATTTGCTGCGCACATCCACAATCTTACCGCATGTCATTTTGCCTTCAGGACATAGTCCAGCTAAGCATTTTGGACCCACATTCTCAAATAGTGTTGGCGCTACGCTTTTTACACATTTGAGCATTTCGTCCGCTAAATTTCTAATTTCCCACTGTGCTCTATTGCAACATCTATGATTGAAAAAATTGATTAAACTTCTGGCATTCATAGTGGCTACAATTTTAGTTTCACATGCATTTGGAAAAACAAACCGCGCGTCTTCAATAGCAGATTTTTCAGCGGCACTCTTTGCCTTTGTCGCAGACATTCCATTTTTCAAATGTGCCTCTAGGTATTGCTTTTCTAAGATTTCAACCAACTGACTGTAGACGCGTTGATCTGCAATCATTGCCTCTTTGAACACTGCCGCCGCCTCCGGATTGGCTTCAATAGCGGGCGGTGTAATATAATCAAACTGATTGAGCTTTACATACCTTTGCGACTGCTGTGAATAAGAGGCAATCCTGTGTCTGACGAGTTGATGGGTAAGCACACGACTAACACCATCAATTGCAAAGGTGAAGCTCACATGTTCAAGTGGCGAATAATGGCCAAAATCCATGAGTTTATCAAGAAACTTCGTTGCATTTTCCCCATCTAAGTCATCCATGAGGGCACTTGCGCCTACCTGAGCATAACAAAGCTTGGCTGATGCAGCCACGATAAGCTCAGGATCGGGCGTATGGGCAATCATTTTAACAGTCATATTTCTCCCCTCTAAATTCAGTCATGAAACGCACGTTTAAAATTCCGTATAGACATCGCCAATTGGAAATAGCCCTAAAAAGTACTTTCGAAGATGTAAATTTGTTTCTGCATCCGTTTCTTTATATTCGATAATCCGCACCTTTAATAAATGAGAATCGTAAAGAAAACCGTCATACTGTGCCTCTATAAATAGAGAGGCATCGGACATATCGTCCGTTAAGAGGGGCTCATAGGGGTCATAATAAATGGATTTTATCGAAATGACAACCATGAGAATTGCCGTCGCCGCGAGCAACACTTTTTCTCGACGACCAAAAGACCAAAGTCGATTTTCTGCAGCGTTATAAGGGTCCATTGGATCGGTATGGTCTTGAAAATTCTTATTGTGATGCATCCATTTCTTCATCTGTCTCACTCCCGGTGTCATTTTTAATGTTATCAAGATATTCAATGCCAAATTTTACAATCTCAATGATGCGTTCATCCCTATTTAACAGATGCAAATAGCCAATTAACGCTTCAAAACCGGTTGCATAACGGTAGTCACTCATCCGTGCATTTTTAGGGACAGTTGCAGACTTTTGATTTCTACCGCGCTTGACAAGCGTCCACTCTTCTTCACTGAGAAGCTCTTTGATACCAAGAACGAGTTTCGCCTGAGAAGATGCTTTCACATACTGAATCGCCTTCTTTGACATTTCATGTGGGGTTAACACCACTTTGTTAATCAAATACACTCGAATATACATTTCAAAAACCACATCACCTAAATAAGCGAGTTTTAATGGGTTCATCATTCTGACAGTCAGTTCATCTAGCGGTTCCAAATTCATACGGGTAATAAATTGATTCATCTTAGACTCTTTTCTGAATTTATAGTTTAATGCAATGATGTTCCAAGCAGTACCGAATGCGTTCACACGTCAAGGCACTTCCAAGAATCTCAGTCACAATTGCAATGTCTGGACCATGAACCTGACCGGTGATGGCAACTCTAACCGGCATAAATAAATTTTTGCCTTTATGACCGGTTTCTTTCTGAATCTCTTTCAGTATGCTTTTTACGGTTTCTGAATCAAGTGTTTCAACATTTGAAATCTTTTCAATGAACACATTAAGTATTTCTGGAACATGCGTCATTTCAATTATTTCTTTCGCTTCGTCATCTTCAATTTCAACATCGTTTCTTTTAAAAAACGTCGTGTAGTCGTTAAGATCTTCTAGTTTGTGGAGTCTTTCTCTTAAAACTTCTACGATGCGTTTGAGCCATGCAAAATCGCGGTCAAAAGTCTCTTCTGTCGCCAATGCCGCATTGATCAGAAAATTTTTGCTGAGGTTTGTCAATGCCTCTAAATCGTAATTTTTAATATAAATATTGTTCATCCAGTTAAGTTTATCCACATCAAAGATGCCGCTTGACTTGGAAACTCGATCGAATGAGAATTTTTCAATCATCTCTGCCATTGACATAATTTCTTGACCATCTTCTGGCGACCACCCAACAAGAGCAATAAAGTTGATTAATGCTTCTGGTAAATAGCCGCGTCTTTTAAAATCTTCTACTGCAACATCCCCTTCGCGTTTGCTGAGTTTTTTCTTGGATTGTCCTAAAATCACGGGAAGATGAACAAATCGAGGGGGGGTCCAGCCAAATGCTTCATAGGTGTAAATGTGTTTCGGTGTGGAAATCAACCATTCATCACCTCTAACAACATGTGTGATCCCCATGTAATGATCGTCTACGACCACAGCCATATGATAGGTCGGAAAGCCATCCGTTTTCATAAGAACTTGATCATCCATATCATTTGTATTTACTGAAACCATCCCTTTGATGGCGTCATCGAATTCAATAACGCGGTTCGCAGGTAATTTGAGACGTATGACGTGATCCATACCTGACACTAATTTTTGATTAATTTCTTCATTACTCAAAGAACGACAATGGCCATCATATTTTGGCGTTGCACCGTCTTCCTTTTGTTTGTCTCTCAACGCTTCAAGCCGTTCTTTCGAACAGAAACAATAATAGGCATGGTCTTTCTCTATCAATTCTAAAGCATGTTTTTTGTATAGTTCTAAACGATTCGATTGAATGTAAGGACCAAAATCCCCTTTTTCGATAACTTTATGCGTATTCGGCTCAATAAAGGGACCTTCATCATGCATGACGCCAGACCAAGTCATCGCATTTATCATGCCTTCAATAGCCCCTTCAACAAAACGCGTTTGGTCTGTGTCTTCAATACGAATTAAATAAGTACCACCCATTTGTTTCGCGTATAAGTAATTATATAAAGCCGTTCTCAAACCGCCAATATGCACGAAGCCTGTTGGACTTGGCGCAAATCTCAATCTTGGATTCATCTGTCACCCTCCTGTATTTGCCCTATTATACTAAAAATCAGAACCTCTTTCAATGACCACCTTCATCTTATCCATGACATAAGCATAGCTATTTTGATCATGTGGTTTTGTACAATCGCTACAGTCTTTTATGCCATGGGTCATTTTAAAATCACCCCCGCATGCGTCCTTGAGCATATATAGCGGACAATAGCAGAAAAGACAATTGAAGGTCGCATCATCTAACCCTTTATGGCATGGAAAAAATTCACAGCTTTTATTTTGATTAAATTTATAGTTTTCAGACATCGCTTTTTCCTCTATTTCTTCATTATTAAGACAACTGCCTGACTCGACATACCCAGTTCTTGTCCTTCGAACCCAAGTCGTTCAGTGGTGGTTGCTTTTATATTAATACAATCTATATCACAAGCTAAATGGTTCGATAAATTTTGGCGCATTGCATCAATATAAGGCGCTAGTTTTGGTTTCTGAGCAACGATTGTCGCGTCGATATTACCAACAACATAGCCCGATTCATCCATGGTTTTTTTTACGATGTCCAATAAAATCAAACTTGAAATATCTTTAAAAGCAGCTGCTGTATCTGGAAAATGTTTGCCAATATCACCTTTGCAGAGTGCACCTAAAATTGCATCTATAACAGCGTGCGTGAGCACATCCGCATCGGAATGTCCAAGAAGCCCCAAATAGTGCGGGATATCAACACCACCCAGAATAAGTGCTCTTTCTTCGACCAGTTGATGCACATCATAACCGATTCCAATTTTCATAACATCTCCACCTTCATATAATGTGTTTTTATGATTGCCTCTGCAACGATCAAATCAAACGGTTTTGTGATTTTAATGTTTTCAGCATCACTTTTTACAATTTTTGTGCGTTTCCCTAAAATCTCAATAAGCGCTGCATCATCCGTAACCGATAATTGTTCTGAAATAGCGCGTTCATGTGCAGCTTTCAAAAGATTAAAACCAAATATCTGAGGCGTTTGTACCGCCCAAATGCTGGTCCTGTCAAGCGTTTCCAATATTATATGATCTGGACCAATGCGTTTCAAAGTATCCGTCACTTCAATCCCTGCTATAACACCATCTATCGTTTCATCATCCATAATGACGTTCAAAAACATTTCTATTTGTTGATTGGGCACAAAAGGTCTAACGCCATCATGAATCAAGACATAATCCGAATCATGATCTAATGCAAGCAGCCCTTTATATACGGAAGCTTGCCTCGTCTCACCACCTGCGACGATTTTGAAAGGTGTTTTTATTTGAGCATCAAAAAGCCATTTTTCAACTTTTTCAAAAACATCCTCAACGTCTTTGGTTGGCACAATAATCACAACATCGTCGATACAACTCAGCTCTAATAGATTTTCCAATGTCCAATTCAAAATTTCTTTGCCATTTAATGTGAGGTACTGTTTTTTAAGCCCCTTTCCCATCCGCTTTCCAGAGCCCGCTGCAGGAATTAAGGCGCTGATTTTTTTATTTCGATACATACTTTCACCTCTCTGGAATAAAATCAACCGTACGCGTTTATTATATCAAAAAAATCGCCATGATGTAGATGAAATATCCATCCATGGCGATTTTGACTATACAATTATCAATAACTGTCTAAGTTTTTGATTTTGCAAATATCATACGACCTGCTGCGGTTTGAAGCACGCTCGTAACAATAACTTGTATGTTTTCGTTAATAAATTTTCTGCCATCTTCCACGACAATCATCGTGCCATCATCGAGATAAGAAACACCTTGATTGGATTCTTTTCCTTCTTTAATAATTTGAACAAGCATCTCTTCCCCAGGTAAAACCACTGGTTTGACCGCATTTGCCAATTCATTTATATTAAGAATCGCAATGTCTTGCAATGAAGCCACTTTATTAAGGTTGTAGTCGTTTGTAACAATGCAACCATTTAATTTTTGTGCCAATCGAATGAGTTTGACATCCACTTCAGCAACATCTTCAAAATCAATGTTCACAATTTTAACGACAATTGGTAGATCACGTTGAATGATTTTAAGTATATCTAGACCTCTTCTGCCCCTATTGCGTTTTAAAGCATCCGATGAATCTGCAATATGTCTCAATTCATTGAGCACAAATTCAGGTATGATAATTTCACCTTCAATAAACCCCGTTTTACAGATATCGGCGATACGCCCATCGATAATAACCGATGTATCCAATATTTTGGGCTTAGAATGTGGGTTCAAGTTTGTCGCCTTGACAGTTTTAGTAACCGTCAATCGTTTCGCCCAATCCGCTAATTTAGGTTGATCCTTGATGTTTTTTTGAGCCAAGCTGATGCCTAAATAACCAAAAAAGATGAATGTCAATATTCTTAATGCACTTGCTACCATAGGGATTGGGATGATGTCATAAAGACCACTAATTAAAAAAGCAATAATAAGTCCAAAAATTAATCCTATAAGTCCAAATAAAAAGTCTTGTTGCGGAATTTTTTCAAGTTCCGATTGCATGTGAGATGCAAGTTTTTTACCCGTACGAACAATAAGTTTTGAAGCAAAAAAAGTAGTTACAGCAGCGATCAATCCGATAATAGCTGGCGATGCGATTTGATAAAACATCCGACTTAAATTAAAAAGATCATGTTCAAAAAGAAAGTCGACCAAATGCAAACCAACTGCAACACCAACACTTAAACCAATAAATGTGATGATGTATTTAATGATTTTCTCTATCATTCTAGTCCTCCTTTCACATAAAATTGAGCATCCGAAGATGCCCACAACTTTGTTTCTATTTGATTGTAACATAGCCTGAAAAGATTTTAAACCCTTTGATTTAGTTACTTCCAATTGTAGCATTCACAAGTGACATAACTTCATCTTCTTTTAAGTCTTTTGATAATGTCAATTCACTGATTAAAATCTGTTTCGAATTATTAAGCATCTTTCTTTCGCCCGTTGAAAGACCTTTTTCACGATCTAAAATTTCTAAATTTCTTACCACTGAAGCAACTTCAAATATATCACCCGTTTTAACTTTTTCTAAGTTTGCGCGATACCTTCTGTTCCAATTTTCTGGCATAATTTCTTTATGTTGAGCAAGTAACACCATGACATCATTAAAAATGCCCTTATCCACTACGCGCCTAACGCCAAGAACTTCGGCATTATCTGTTGGAATCATCACTTTCATGTTCTTAATCGGTAATTTCAAAATGTAGAATTCTTTATCTTTACCCATTAACTCTTTGAACTCGATTGCTTCTATGACGCCAGCGCCATGCATAGGGTATACCACTTTATCTCCAACTTTAAACATTATTGACCTCCATGCAGCCTAGTTTTCTTTAATTATACCTTAATTTTTCAATAAATTCAACAAACTTTAATTTTACTATTTGATTCAACCGTTGTCAACAGTAATTTTAAGCCTTCGAACTTTTGTTTAAGTCTTTCTGTTTAAATACTTTTGTGGTAGAATGATGGTATAATTTTTCGTTGCGTTGAACAACTTATTTTAGGAGGACAGTATGAAAGACGTTATTTACGATGAGTTTCAAAATAAAGTTGACGAAGTCTTAATCAGGCATGCGAACCTATTAGATATATTGAGTAAAATGGGAGATGCCGCCGCTAAATCCAATCGTGCTGTTATAAAATCTATAACAAATTGCGGATGTGTGAAAATAAACGTTACAAAAGTAGAAATTCCTGATAACTTGTCTTACGAATCGCTAAAAGAATACAAATCAGAACATCTTCAAGGCGAACCTTGTGCTGTTTGTAGAGAAAAAATAGAAGAAGAATTGGGTCGACTTGAATTTTATATTGCAGCAATTTGCAACCAACTCGATATCAGCCTTTACGATGTGCTCCTTAAAGAATACAAGAAAATCAGTACATTGGGTCGTTATAGTTTATATTAACCTACTAAGTATTTACAATTAAAACCTAATAAATAAAACGCGTAAATCGATATTGATTTACGCGTTTTTTATTGCGCCATTTTATAAAAAATATTTCAGCATCTCATCGATGTGCTTTAAACCCACAACGATAAAATCTTCCGGTCTAATAAGACCCTCTAAATTGGCATGAGGAATGATGGCCTTCTTAAAGCCCATCTTAGCCGCTTCATTGATGCGCTGTTGCACTTGATTGACCGCTCGTATTTCACCTGTTAAGCCTACTTCGCCAAATATGATCATGTCATTTGGGACAATGATATCTCTATGACTAGATGCCACAGCCATAACAACAGCAAGATCCGCTGAAGGTTCATCAATTGAGACACCGCCAACCACGTTTAAATATATATCTTGCTCATAAAGCGGCATCCCCACTTTCTTTTCAAGCACAGCGGTTAGCAAAACAAGTTTATTATAGTCGATACCAATCGCCATACGCCTTGGTAAGTTATAATTCGAATGCGATACCAGGCACTGCATTTCAACAAGAACCGTACGAGTCCCTTCAAGAGCTGGAACAATTATTGAGCCAGCCACATTCTTTTGAGTGCTCGAAAGAAATATTCTTGAAGGGTTATCCACTTCAATAAGCCCACGACTTGTCATCTCAAAGACGCCAATTTCGTTGGTTGAACCAAATCTATTTTTAACGGCACGTAAAATTCTGAAAAGGTTATGGCCTTCTCCTTCAAAATAAAGCACGGTGTCTACCATATGTTCAAGTACTTTTGGGCCAGCAATAGCACCTTGCTTCGTGACGTGACCTACTAAAAAAGTGCTGACGCCATATTTTTTGGCGATATTCATAAATTGATTCGTAGCCTCTCTCACTTGGCTGACACTGCCAGGCGCAGACGCAACCTCGGCATTGTACACCGTTTGTATAGAATCGACAATCAAAACATCCGGTTTTAATTGTTCCACGTGGAATTTGATACGTTCAATATTATTTTCAGCAACGATATAGAGCGATTCGTCATCTACCGTTAACCTTTGCGCGCGTAGTTTCGTTTGCTTCACTGATTCTTCACCAGACACGTAAAGGACAATTTTGCCTTGAGCAGAAATATTGCTGGCAACTTGGAGTAACAAAGTCGATTTACCGATTCCAGGATCGCCACCCACTAGAATAAGAGAACCCTTAACAATACCCCCACCTAAAACGATATCAAGTTCTTTAATTCTCGTTGAATAACGCTCTTCTGCATCAAACACAATGTCTTTGATACGTTGCGGTTTTGAATCGCCACCTATATTGAGGGATTGAGGTTTTTCGACTTTAACGTCGAGTTCTTCAACATAAGTATTCCAAGCGCCGCAATCTGGACACTTTCCCAGCCATTTTGGCGATGTGGATCCGCAGTCTTGGCAGACGAACTTACTTTTTGTCTTCGACATATGATGCCCCTTTCATTCAGCTGTTTCTATTAGTTTATCAAGTTTTCAGACTAAAGAAAAGACCTAGCATCATTTGCTAGGTCTATTTCCCTATTTTCAAACTTATTTTTCATTATCCTTTTTAACTTGCTCAATTATTTTAAGTGCAATTTGCATTGGCACTTCATCATAGCGTTCGACACGCATACTGAACCAACCTCTAGCCTGTGTCATTGATCTTAAGTCCGTGGCGTAGGCAAACATTTCTGCCTGTGGCGCCTCTGCTATAACTTTCTGGTAGCCCGTTTCATTGGGCTCCATGCCTAAAATACGGCCACGTCGTCTGTTCATATCGCCCATAATATCGCCCATGTACTCATCTGGGATGTAAATTTCAACATGAGCAATCGGTTCGAGTAAAATCGGCTGCGCTTGTTCAACACCTTTCTTAAATGCCAAATGTGCCGCCATTTTGAACGCCATTTCGGACGAATCCACGGCATGGTATGAACCATCTAACAAAGTTGCTTTGATGTTAACGACTGGACAGCCTGCTAATACACCGTGATCAAGAGACTCTTGAAGCCCTTTTTCCACAGCTGGAATGTATTGTCTTGGTACAGACCCGCCAAATATTTTTTCTTCAAATATAAAAGGTTCATTGCAGGGTTCAAATTTGACATGAATGTCACCGTATTGTCCCGCACCACCTGATTGTTTCTTGTGCTTACCCTGAACCGTTGCAACACCTTTGATGGTTTCTCTATAAGCCACTTTCGGATTTTCTAGAATAACTTCAACACCAAAGAGATTTTTAAGTTTGCTTGTGATAACCTGAACTTGCATAGTCCCTTGACCGCCAAGCAGTGTTTGCTTGGTTTCTTTATTACGCTCGATAATGAATGACGGATCTTCATCTGTGAGGCGATGTAACGATGCGTGAATTTTTTCTTCATCGCCTTTCGATTTTGGTTCAATCGCCATGAAAAGCGCCGGCTTTGGCATATTAATACCAATGTATTTTATCGGTTTGTCTTTGTCACAAAGCGTATCCCCTGTTTCTGTATATTGTAGTTTTGCTGTTGCACCAATATCACCCGCAATCACGCGATCAACTTCGAGTTGCTCTTTACCCCTTAACAAGAACATAGACGAGAAACGTTCTTTTTCATCTTTATTCGCATTTAGAATGTCCATGTCTTTCTTGGCAATTCCTGAATACACTTTAAACAATGAGATTTTACCTACGAATGGGTCAACGATTGTCTTAAAGACGAAGGCTGAAAACGGCTCTTTCTCATCAAGAACCCGATCAATCTCTTCTTCTGTATCAGGATGCATGCCTTTATACACACCATCCCCCAATTCTTTTGGCGTAGGGAAATAATCAAAAATCATATCCATCATTGTATGAATACCAATTCTTTTTTCGACAGCGCCTACGATGACAGGTACAATTTCACCAGCTATAACACCTTTTCTAAGACCTTCATGAATTTCTTCATTTGTAAAAATTTCACCTTCAAAATATTTGGCCATGAGATTTTCATCGCTTTCTGCAACGGCTTCAATCAACATGTCTCTAAAAGGTCTTACACGTGGCTCCATATCCGCAGGAATCGGTGCATCGACACACTCTGACCCATTAAATACACGACCCACTTGATCGACAACATTAACGAAACCTTTGAAATCAGGACCTTCACCAATTGGGATACAGAAAGGCGCAATTTTCTTTCCAAATGAATCTTTCAAATCTTTTATTATTTTAACGTAATTTACGTTATCTTTATCCATTTTATTGATGAAAATTATTTTAGGCATATTTCTTTTTTCTGTAAAATTCCAAGCTTTTTCAGTACCAACTTCAATACCCGAAGAGGCATCTACTAAAATGACCGCACCACCCGCAACACGCAGTGCACTAAGTGTTTCACCTACAAAGTCAAAATAACCTGGTGTGTCTAAAAAGTTATATTTATGATCGTGCCATTCAATGGGAATGAGTGATGTACCAATACTAAATTTTCTATTAATCTCTTCTTTATCAAAATCCGACACCGTATTGCCATCGTCTACTCTTCCCATTCTCGTAGTCACTTTCGTTGTGAATAATAGCGCCTCAGCCAATGTCGTTTTTCCACTGCCTCCATGTCCTAAGAATGCAACGTTCCTTATTTTGTCAACTGCATAGTTTTTCATTCGAAAATTCTCCTCTCAAGTTGGATTTAATTGAATTTTTGCATTATTTGTAATATTCTATACAATAAGTTTTTTTCCTGCTAGTTAATTAAAAAAACAATAAAAAACAGCTTTGTAACCCTTTAATAGACAATAATGAGGTCAAAAGGCGGCTATACTCTATTTAAAAAGTATAGCCGCCTTCATTATTATCTAACTGGGCATGCACCCGTATCACAGCCATCTGAACCGAAATCGAATTCAATTTCTTCTTTTTCGTATTTCGTGATGAGTGATGGTCTAAATGGCTTCATTTCTTCAGCGCGCTTTAGATACTCTTCTTCAGAAATCGCTTCATATGGCATCAACTGATAGAAACTGTCTTCAAGAGGCAAGAAAGAAAGTGCCACTGTATCATCCCAGTTTTCATAAACCCAATCCTCAACAAGTTCCCATTCTTCAGGTCTAACAGACACCGTGATTGAACAGTTGTGGTCAACGTAATGTTCCATGAACATTTTGTACGTTTCAAGTTGTTCAAGCGCTGTAACATCGTACTTTGTTCTTCCGATTGGCGCTTTTACTGGAAATTCCACAACTTTTGTTGTACAGGTTTCCCAATCTTGACCCACTTCAGCCAGCACTGGATAACCGAGTTCCTCACATACTTTTACAAGTGGATCGTGAGAATTAATTCTAACACGGCGGATGTAATAAGGAGAATGTGAATGATGCACGCCACTTGATACGACTGGGAGTTGAGACAATGTGCCTTCTGGTTTAACTGTTGTTACAAGAACTGGAACACTGCCGCCAAGCTCTGCAGAATACATCTCAGCTTCTTTTTTTGCCGCATCACGTAGCAATCTTAACAGGCTTGCTTGTTCATCTTTTGTCATCTTAGTTGCATTGACCATGTCCATCCAACCCGTAAGTGAACAACCAAGTAATTTGTCGCGCTGTTGAACGTTGTTCCATAGTGGCAATTCAAGTTCTACACATGTCATTCTATAGCTTGATCTTGCAGAGAGTCTTTGTGCTTTCAACAAGCCTTGAACATCGAGTTTATTCTCATCATACACAAAGGCGAACACATTAATCGTCGTAAGGTTACATAGACCTTTGTTGTCGAGCAGAATTTCACCACATGGGTTGACTCCGTTGAAATTAGGACGTCTCTTAGCACCCGCCACTTCATTTACCCAGCCTGGCTCTCCAGAATAACGCATACGCTCAAGTTGCCATTTGAGTTTTTCTCTCGTTGGTTTTACCTTATAGTAAATAGAGTTGTTGCTCATTTGTCGATGTAGGATTTCTTCGTTTACAATCCACTTACCATCTTCCATCGTGTATAACTTTGATTTTGCTTCAATGCATTCTTGATCATCTGCATCAACTAAGACGATTTCTGCAGTACGTCTAACGCCACCAACAACAACGTTTTCACCAATTACATTTGCAATATCCAGGCAATCGATTGGTCTAAGTTTGACAAGTTTCGATTCACTTAAAAGCCCTGCTTTTTTCACAACGCGATCAATTTTATAGAACATATTTTTAAGACTTGTATGCCCACTCGCTGTGCCACCGAAAGTTCTAAGTTTTTCACCTTTAGGTCTTACATGGTCATAGTCGATAATGATTGTTTTGATATTTCTATATTCGTTGCTGTGAATGAGTTGCAAGAAGAAATCAAGAGACTGAACCCAACCTTCTTTTGAATCGCCAATCGTTATTTTTACTGTATTATTGTAGAAGAATTCAAGGCTTGAATTGTCTTCTCTTTCACTTCTAGGGAGTGGTGAGTAATCCTTATGAACCACTTCGAAATCCGTGCGCACTTTTGGAAGTAATGCAACATCTTCTTTAAGAATTCTAACACCAACGCCAGAACCAATCATCAATAAGTAAAAGATATCTTTAAACGCACTGAATGCGTTAATGATTTGGAAGCTGCAGTTGTAGTTTGCCATTGGATAGTGCTTGGCTACCGATGTACCGCCTACCCAAAATGTTCTGCCAGACAAAAATTGTTTTAAGTGAAAGATATTATCAAAAAGCTCTTCTGCCTCAGAACGATTTGTTTTTGCTATTGTACAGTTGTATTCGACGGCACGTCTCACCGTTTCCCACCAGTACTCTCTTCTTTTTTCTTCAGGCAACCATCTCGAATAAGTTCTATAGTAAACGAAATCACCGAGCTGCTTCATAGGTGAATCCATATGCTTATATTTACTGATGAAGTCGTCCGTCAATAGGCGATGGTCTTCTTTTTTACGTACAACCCTTGTTCCATCTTTTTCATTTCTGTAGATTATGTACTTTTTGGCTGCATCTTTTCTCGGACTTTCCATGAGAAGGTTTTCAACTAAATCCTGAATTTCATCTACTGAAATTGGTAAATCTCTTCTTCCAGAAGCATCAATAATTTGTTCACCGATTGCTTCACAAAGTGGCTTGTCGATACCTAAGGTTGTTTCTTTCATCGCTTTTTCAATAGCTCTAATGATTTTCCCAACTTCAAATTCAACAACGGTGCCGTCTCTTTTGACAACTTTCATGTGTCACACCCCTTTTGATCACATATTTTCTTATAAAATTAACACTACATTTAGTATTATTTATCTGCTTGATACCTACATATTGTAGCACCATCATTCAGGGCTGTCTATAACTAAACCGATAAAAAACACAAAAAAACGAAGAAAAAAGTATTGATTTTTTCTTCGTTCATACTATATATAGTTGAATTGATTTGAAATTATTACTAGATATAGTTTTTCTATTTTTTGCCCAACAACCTAAACATGTTCTTTTTATAAGCCTCTACACCTGGCTGGTCAAATGGGTTGACGCCAAGTGCGTAACCGCTAACACCGCATGCTTTCATAAAGAAATACATAAGCTTTCCAAGGTTGTAAGCATCTTGTTTTTCAATCGTAATGACAAGATTGGGAACATTGCCATCTACATGTGCTTCTCGTGTGCCTATGAAAGCGTTTTCATTGACATAATGCATCGTCTTTCCAGCGAGATAATTGAGCCCATCTAAATCATCCACTTCTAAGCCAAGAACAATATCCTTATCCACATGTTTAACACGTACGACCGTTTCAAAGACATGTCTTGGACCATCTTGAATCATCTGTCCCATTGAATGCAAATCCGTTGTGTTGTTCATTTTTGTCGGAAAAATTCCTTTTCCGTCTTTGCCTTCGCTCTCACCATAAAGCTGCATCCACCACTCTGCTAAAAATGCCATGGATGGTTCATAGTTTACAAGAACTTCAATTGCTTTGCCTTTATTATAGAGGACATTTCTTAGTAGTGCGTACTGGTAGCAAGGGTTGTTGTCGATGTTTTCAACTGCAAATTCAGTTTGACCATCAAGTGCACCTTCCATAAAGGCGTCAATATCGATGCCCGCCGTTGCAATTGGTAAAAGACCCACTGGCGTTATCACTGAGTAACGACCGCCCACATTTGCTGGAATCACAAACGTTTCATAACCATTTTTTGTCGATAAAGCCCGCAATGCACCACTTTTTTCATCTGTCGTTGCAAAGATACGTTTAACCGCACCTTCATAGCCATATTTTTTTTCTAACGCATTTTTAAGCATTCTAAATGCAATTGCAGGCTCAGTGGTTGTACCCGATTTTGAGATAACGTTTAAGCAAACGGATTCTGTTTCAATCATTTCAAGCAAGTCTGTTAAATAGCTGCCACTGATCTGATGACCCGCAAAATAAATCTTTGCCGTTTTCCTTTTTTCTTTTGGCAACTCGTTATAAAAACTATGCGTCAGTGCATCAATGACCGTTTTTGCCCCAAGATATGAACCACCAATTCCAATAACAATAAGAACATCTGCCATTTCATTGATGCGCTTTGCTGCTGATTTAATACGTTCAAATTCGACTTTATCAAAATCTGTAGGGTATGTGAGCCATCCAAGATAATCATTTCCGGCACCTTTACCCTCATGAAGTGTTTTATGTGCGGCTTTAATCATCGGTTTTAAATAGTCATATTCATGTGATTGAATCATCGCATGGTCGTAAGAAAATTTTATTTTATGCATAAGAGTCTCCCTTTATTATTGAATCGACTTAAGTTTCCGTTTATTAGTGAATCAATGCATACATGGCTGCACCGATAATGCCTGCATCATTTTTGAGTTTGGCAATCTCTACCTTAGCATGTGGCGTTGCCTTAAAATATTTAAGTGTCTCAAGTGCCGCATTGACTTTATCGAGCAAGAAATCACCCGCCATAGAAAGACCACCACCTAAAACGACAATTTCTGGATCGATGGCACATACGACATTCATAATACCAATGCTCAAGTATTTGACGAGTCTTTCAACCACATCACATGCGACTGAATCGCCTTCTTTTGCCGCTTTAAAAATAATTTCACCTGAAATTTTTTCTAAATCACCATTAACCATTTCAAGCATCGTCGAGTCTTTACCTTTTTCACGAATAAGATATTTCGCATAGTGAATGATTGCAGTTGAAGATGCAAATGTTTCCAAACAGCCATTGCGGCCACAATTGCAAGTATATAAACCCTCACCAATAATCATATGACCGAGTTCCGAACCAATGCCATGGTAACCAGAAACAACTTTGCCATCAACAAGGATACCACCCCCAACACCCGTTCCTAATGTCAGCATGACGGCATCTTTATAAAGGCCTTTCTGTGACACTTGAAATTCTGCAACGCCTGCAACGGTTGCATCATTATCGATATAAATCGGTAAGGTCGTTTTGGCGCTTAATTTTTCTCTTAGTGGTACATTATACCAATTTAAGTTGACGCATACAATCACTTCACCTGTATGGGGATCGGCGATTCCAGGTATCCCGATGCCGATGCCCTCTACGGTTTCATGCGTTGGATTTTCTCTGATAAGTGTCTCAATCACACAAAATATATCTTCTATTACCGCATCACTTCCACGTTCTCTACCCGTTGGAATGGAGCGTTTTTTTATAATCTCACCGGCGCCGTTTACAAGACCTCCGGCGATATTCGTGCCACCTAAATCGATTCCAATGTGCATTGCAGCCTCCAAATGGATGAATTCATAACCAATTATACATCAATGCGCGTTATATGCCAAATGTCTTTCGCATATTCAAGTATCGTTCGATCGCTACTGAATTTACCAGATCCCGCTATATTCAACCAGCATTTTTTTGCCCATTTCAAAGCATCTTGATAATCCGTATCCACCCTTTTTTGAGCGGCTACATAACTGTCAAAATCTTTTAGAATAAAGTAATTGTCGGCTTTTTGCCACGACGCGTCTTTCAGTAGTGCTTCGTAAAGATCTAAAAACATACCTGTGCCGCCATCATCGAATGTACCGTCAATCAAAGTATCAATGATTTTCTTAAGTCTTGGATGCGCATTGTAAATCTCATTTGGGTTGTAAGAATCCTTGATTGCGTCTAGTTCATCCACTTCAGCTCCGAAAATGTAGTTATTTTCAAGTCCTGCTTCTTCAACGATTTCAACATTGGCACCATCTAAAGTGCCTATTGTTGGTGTACCATTTAGCATGAATTTCATATTGCCCGTACCAGATGCCTCTTTCCCCGCTGTAGAAATTTGTTCTGATAAATCGGCAGCAGGAAATAACTTCTCTGCATACGAAACACGATAATTGGATACAAAAACAACTTTGATACGGCCAGCGACGTCTGCGTCTTCATTGACACATTTTGCTATTTCATTGATGAATTTAATGATCCCTTTTGCTCTGAAGTAACCCGGTGCTGCTTTAGCACCAAAAATAAAGGTTCTTGGAACAACATTTGCACTTGGATTCTCTTTAATGTCGAAGTATAAGTTCAAAATTTGGAAAGCGTTTAAAAGTTGACGCTTATATTCGTGAAGGCGCTTTATTTGAATATCAAAAATCGAATTGGGATCGATTTGCAAACCTTCTGCTTCGAGAATATAATCCGCTAATTGCTCTTTTTTTGTCCGCTTAATTGCCATAAAATGTTCTAGCACCGTATGGTCTTCGGCAAATGCTTGAAGTTTGCGTAGTTCACTGAGCTGAGTCGTCCATTTGTCACTTCCCAGCAATTCTGTGATGTAACTAGAAAGCTCTTTGTTAGACAGGAGTAACCAACGCCTTTGTGTAACCCCATTTGTTTTGTTTTGGAAACGCTCTGGATAGAGTGCATACCAATCCTTCAATTCCTGCGTTTTTAATATATCCGTATGAAGTGCGGCCACACCATTGGTTGCTTTTGAGCCATAAATTGCAAGATAGGCCATGTGAATCATATTTTCTTGAATAAGCCCCATATTTTGAATCGCTTCACTTGAATAATTAAGCGCTTTAAGTGAATTTGTAAATTGTTTGTCTATTTGTTCGATGATTTCGAAAATTCTAGGCATCAGCTTCTTGTAAAAACCAACCCACCATTTCTCTAGAGCTTCCTTCAAAATCGTGTGGTTTGTATATGAAAATGTTTTTTGTGCAATTTGCCATGCTTTTTCAAACGTCACAGACTCTTCATCTATTAAAATTCGCATGAGTTCCGGTATTGCAACAACTGGATGTGTATCGTTGAGTTGTACCGCGACAAAATCTGGGAATTTTTCAAAAGCACTACCATGTGTTGCTTTAAATTTCTTGACAATATCTTGGATGGATGCCGATACAAAGAAGTATTGTTGCTTTAATCTAAGAATTTTCCCTTCATTTGTTGAATCATTTGGGTATAAGACGCGCGATATATCTTCAGCTCTATTTTTAGCGATGACAGATTTGTCGTAATCTTGATCATTGAATGATTCAAAATCAAATGGTACGATCGGTTCAGATTTCCACAATCTTAACGTGTTGATATTGTTTGTACCATAGCCCACAATTGGCGTATCATAAGGTACAGCAAGAATGTCGCCATCTTCAAAATGGACCGTTACTGCCTCCTCGAAGCGTCTTTTGGACCAGGGGTCACCATTTATCTGCCAATTATCTGCAGCTTCCATTTGGAAACCATTTTCAAAATATTGCTTAAAAATTCCAAAGTCATAACGGATGCCATACCCATTAAGCGGTAGATTCATGGTTGAAGCTGAATCTAGAAAACAGGCTGCGAGTCTACCTAAGCCACCGTTTCCTAATCCTGCATCTTCTTCAAGCTCTTCAAGCGTATTCAAGTTGATGCCTAAAGTTTTGAGTTCTTCTTCAATGTTTTGGTATAAATTTAAATTCATTAGATTATTGCCTAATGCGCGACCCATTAAAAATTCAGCAGAAAAATAAAACGCTTGTTTTTCTTTTGCATAAGTTTCTTTGCTCTTCTGCCAATTGTCTGTGAGTTCAGACATGATGGTTTTTGAAAGTGCATAATAGATTTCTTGCTGTGAAGCATTATCTAATTGTTTACCAAACTCTGATTTCAGATAAAATTTAATCGACTCTGTATATTTACTCATATATCCTCCTTGGAAATGTTACACGTTTATTGGGGATGCATCATTTGCACCTTGTTGCATCACATGGCAGATGCCATGTTCATCTATAAGATAAAAGGTCACAGCATCAAGTGCTGCATCATCTGTATCTACTAAAATATTAAAAGTAGAGCCTGCTTTTTCCACGGTAATACGTGTCGTTTTAGCAACGCCAAGCTTAAAGGCATTTGAAACACCATCATCGTCATAGTACAAGTACGTTGCCTTGTTTTTAACATATCCGATAACAATCAAATGCGATGTATCCAGTTTTGAAACCCTATTTTTTGGCTTTGTAACCACCATAAGTTTATTAGGTCTTATAAAAATTGGGAACGCATCTATAGCAAGTGGCAAATAGTGAAATCCCGCAGGGAATAATTCAAATGGCTTTGTTTCAAGCGCTTCAAAATTTTTGACACGCCACAATACCATTGATTCAGGCAAATAAACGGCTCTGCCTTTTGCATTTTGCTCATATACAGGCGCGAGCATAACAGAATCCCCAAATAAAAGTTGGTCTTCAACTTCTTTTGCACGTGCCGTCTCATAAACATAAGAGAGTGGTGCGAAAAGTAAATCTTGGTTTAAATTGGCTTTCATAAATTCAGCGTATATATAAGGGACCAGAGCATATCGCATTCTGAGAATATCACGATTAATCTCAAGAGATGCCGCATCAAATTGCCAAGGCTCTTGTCTGCGCGTGCCCATGGCACTATGATTTCTAAGAAGTGGCGTAAAAATACTGAATTGGAGCCATCTTGTGACAAGTTCTGCACTTGCATTACAACCAAACCCACCAGTATCAGCACCCGTATATAAAAAACCGGCCATACCAAGTCCTGGCATCATTTGAATATTGAGTTTTAAATGTTCCCACCATGACTGGTTGTCCCCTGTCCATATTCCCGAATGCTTTGCCATACCAATATGTGAGGCTCGCGTCAACAAAAAGAAACGTTTGTCTGAATCATAGCGTTCAAAACCTTCTGCCGCCGCACGCGTCATGTAATAGCCAAATAAGTTATGAACATCATAGTGAGACACGTGTTCACCATTCAATTGATGATACATACTTTTATAATCGTTTATCGCATTTGATAACCCCAAAATTTTATCTTTAAGCTGAAAAAAAGTGTGTATGTCTAGATTATTATTTTCTTGTTCTTTAATAAAATGAATGGCTTCTTTTAAGCCTTTTTCTGAATAAAAAATAGCGGGTTCATTCATGTCATTCCAAAAGCCTTCAATGCCAAGATCCAAAAGTGCATGATATTTATCGCCAAACCATTTGCGTGCCTCTATGTTCATTACATCTGGAAAATGGACTTTTCCTGGCCAAACGGCTGCTACAAAAGGATTTCCTTCATGATCCATACAAAAAAAATTGTTTTTAAGGCCTTCTTCATAGATGTCATAACCCGATTCAATCTTTACGCCTGCATCTATTATCGGAATAAGTTTAAAGTCTTTCTCTTTCAGTTCTGTAATAAGTGCCTTGAAATTTGGAAATCGCACCCCACTGATTGTAAAATCTTTAAACCGCTCCATATAATCGATGTCTAGATAAATGGCATCACAAGGGATATCCAAATGTTCAAACTGATCTGCAATTACGCGAACGGCTTCTTCATTTTCATAGCTCCATCGACTTTGTTGATAACCAAACGCCCACTTTGGTGGCGTATAACTAAGTCCAATCATGCTTCTAAATGCATTAACGATTGTCTTAAACGTCCCTTCAAAATAGTACGCATCAAACTGTGTGCCTTCAATTTCAATTTCCAAAGTATCCACATTGCTAAAAGCGACATCATAAGTCACCTTTCCAGCAAAATCAATATAGAGCCCCCAAGTTGTTTCGCCCTGAACGATAAAAAAGTTGTGTGCACCATATAGCGCCGATTTATCAGGTGTATGATTTGGATCATCTGTACAAAAGGCCTCATAAACGAAACCGCGCTTATTCATACCACGCATGCTTTGACCTAATCCGAAAACACTATCATCCGGATTTAGCTTGAAGTGCCATTTTGTGTTTGGCTTTATGGGTATCGCATTGTTCGTTAAATCGGTCGCGTTCATCAAAGTTTCGCTCATCTGATTCAAGCACCCAGGAAGTGATGCCACTTCAATCAATTCAAACGAATCATCCTGAATCGTGTCCGTAGGTATCATGCATCCAAAACTCATTTTTAAAACACCAGAAGCGGATCTATATGTTTTCATCAATTTCTCCTTGATAGACAATTATAAACGCGATAAAAGACAAGTCGTTATCGGCTTAAATTAGATCACTAAATTTTTACAGGATGCACGTTTGACGAGCACTGTATCAAAGACAATATGTTTATGGGGACTAGCATCATCCAGAATAGAAACCATTAAATTCGCAGTGCTTTCAGCGATTTCCTCTACGGGTTGATGCACAGTTGTTAGTTCTGGATTAAAGTATGCCGCATAATCAATGTCATCAAATCCAATGAGTGAAATATCATCCGGTATTTTAAAACCCCGAGCGTGAATTGCTTTTGCCGCACCAATCGCCATGACATCTGAAATCGCAAATACCGCTGTTAAGTCAGTGGCTTTGTCGAGCAATCGATTCATGGCCATAAACCCCGTTTCAAAAGTATAAGCGCCTATTTCAAAATAGTTTTCCATCTTTTCGAACTGGTTGGCTTTAAGCGCTTTAATATACCCTTCTGTCCTTATTGTCCCAATGGATTTGTCCTCAGCACCGGTCGTAATAAGTCCGATTTTTCTATGGCCAATACTAAATAAATAGTCCACAGCATGGAAAGCGGCTTTTTCATTGTCAATTTTAACACTTGAAAACAAGCTTCTATTAATGTCTTCAGGAAATTCTGTCGACGTCAATATTAAAGGGACTCTCAACCTTTGAATGTCTGTGTTCGTCAGTTGGTCGAAGTCGCCACCAAGGCAGATAATGCCTTTTAGTTTTTTCTCCATAATAAATTCATAAGCGGCATCAATGTCCTTAGTATCATCTATGTTATAGTGAATGATCGCAGCATATCCCGCATAGGACAGCCTTTTTTCGATTGTCTGAATCATTCTTGCAAAAAAAGGATTGTACATCCCTTTGATAAGAATACCAACATCCATTGACTCTGCACGTTTTAAATTACGCGCGCTATTATTAGGAATAAAATGAGTCGCTTCTATGATTTCAAGTATATGATTGCGCGTTTCTTCTTTGACATCCGCATGTTGGTTGATAACCCGTGAAACAGTACTAACCCCTACGCCAGCTAATTTTGCAATATCTTTAATATTGAGATTTTTCATCAAAAATGCCTCCGAATCCAAATATCCGGAAACGTTTTCGGTAACGTTTCCATGTTGAAATTATAACACAAATTTGTGACTTCTAAAAGTGAATTTTTGACAGTAGAATCGATTTGGTTTATAATAAATTAGAACGTATGTACGTTTTATCAACACTGCAATTTTGTTCTTAATTATAAAAATTGCTTACTTGTTAGCGACTTAAAGGATGAAAATAATATGTGTATGACCCATAATTTAGTTAACTCTGAAAATACATCAACCATTTTAGTAAGACGCATCATCCATTTTGATATAGATGCCTTTTTTGCATCCGTTGAACAACTTGATCATCCAGAATATCAAGGATTACCAGTCATTGTTGGTGGTGATTCTGATCGAAGTGTTGTATCCACTTGTTCTTATGAAGCTAGAAAATATGGGATAAAAAGCGCGATGAGTATTGTGGTAGCGAAAAAATTATGTCCAAATGGCATCTATGTTGATGGCAACATGAAGCGCTATTCAACGCTCTCACATCAAATTTTCGAATATGTTGAATCACGTTTCAAACATGTGCAGCGTGTTTCTATTGATGAAGCCTATATTGATGTTTCCGATTATTCTGACCCATGGTTCATAGCACATGAAATAAAAAGAGCCGTCAATCAATTAACGGGTCTTACCATCTCTGTTGGTATTTCATACAATAAATTTCTTGCAAAACTAGCTTCGGACTGGAATAAACCAAATGGCATTTTTGAAATCAAGCATGACGACATCCCCAAACTCTTACTTCCATTACCAATTATCAAAATACATGGGCTTGGTAAAAAAACATGCGAAAAGCTCAATCGAATTGGCATTTTTACAATTGAAGACCTCTACCATTACCCCAGTGAACTGCTCAACAATATCATTGGTGAATCGTGGGCAACAGAAATTATCGATCGTATTCATGGCATTGATAACCGTCCTGTTTGTGAATATTCCGAGCGAAAATCGTATGGCAAAGAAACAACTTTTGATAATGATACATCTGATCGTAATGAAATTTATAGTGTTTTATTAAACTACCTAGATAGAATCCATCAAAAACTTGAAGAAAAAGGTCTAATGCCACGTACACTGACAATTAAAATTAAGTACTTTGATTTTGACCAATTCACGAAAAGCCACAGTCTTGAATACAACACCAATGATTATCGCATTTTAAAAGAGAATTTAGATATTATGTATGAAAACTTAGAACTTTCAAAAGCTGTAAGACTGGTCGGTCTCACGTTCTCAAATCTTGAAGATACTGATTATAAACAGTTCAACCTACTTGAAAATGCTCTATATGAAAAGGAAGTTTTCTAGGAGGGTATATGTAACTTTTATATTTTGTTAAAGAAGTCATTTTTAACCCAATATAGGCAACACAGTTGCTACACGGTTATATTTGAATATTTATTTGATCGGTTCAATGCAATCTCCGTATCTCAGTGTATTAATCTCACACCACAACTAAAAAGAAGTCCAATCCTAAGATTGAACTTCTTTTTTTTGGAACCA
>Ga0138256_10001559_pt1 | contig 24682 bp, 18 predicted proteins | sample KNB2016incub_MG_FD_105486 | JGI IMG/M metagenome (GOLD analysis project Ga0138256, IMG submission 105486) | Active sludge microbial communities from wastewater in Klosterneuburg, Austria - KNB2014incub_MG | ecosystem: Engineered > WWTP > Activated sludge > Unclassified | place: Austria...
GGACGACCTGTATGAATAACAGGGAAAATACCCGCACACATAACAGCAAAAATTGTCATCGCTTCAGCAAATCTTGCAATACCAGTACGCCACTTTTGCCGTAATAAAAATAAGATTGCAGAAATAAGAGTTCCAGCGTGGCCAATACCAACCCAAAATACAAAGTTAACAATTGGAAAAGCCCAGCCAACAGGTTGGTTGTTGCCCCACATACCCGTACCGTAGTATAAACTAATAGCTAACATAGTTGCACCAATCATCAACAAAGTAACTGATATGGAAAGAGCTATGTAAAACTTTTTATCGGGTTTAGTATCCATCGGTTTTGCAACAAGCTCTTCGATCTGAGCTAGTGTTAACCGTCCCGCTACTGTGGGTATTTCATGGGAGTAATCGATATTCACTATACTTCCTCCGAATGGATGTTTCTGAGTTTAGCTATATATGTAACATTAGGTTTTACGTTAAGCTCTTCTAAAACATAATAGCCAAGCTCGTGATTTCTATATTTATAAAACTCTGATTCTTTATCGTTTATATCACCAAAATAAATTGCGTTTGATCCGCAGGAATCCTGACAAGCAGTTGTAACATCAGCTCCTTTTAATGTTCGATTTTCGTGTGTTGCATCAGCTCTTGCTTCAGAAATTCTTTGAACGCAGAAAGTACATTTTTCCATTACTCCGCGTGATCTCACAGTAACTTCCGGATTGTGCATTAACGCAAGTATTGGATTTTCCTGGAAGCTATCTCTAAAGTGATCTCTGAAATTAAAGAAGTTAAATCTTCTAACTTTAAAAGGACAGTTGTTTGAACAATATCTTGTACCAACACAACGATTGTAAACCATTTGATTCAATCCATCAGGACTGTGAGTGGTCGCAACAACAGGACAAACATTTTCACAAGGAGCCTGATCGCAATGCTGACATAACATTGGTTGCATACTAACCTGAGGCTCTTCGGGAGTTCCTGAGTAATACCTGTCAATTCTTAACCATTGCATTTCCCTGCTTACTAACACCTGATCTTTACCAACGACTGGAATATTATTTTCAACATTACAAGCGACAACACAATCTCCGCAGCCTGTACATTTATTAAGGTCGATTGCCATTCCCCATTTTAATCCATTATATGGATGAGGATCGTAAACACTTGGCTGATCTTCATGATGTTTTTCTTTTATAACGTGAGGATTTTTTACATAAGCTGCAACTGTAGCTTCTTGAATTATATGTCGTGATTTATGCAGATCCTGAACTTTAGGATCATCAAAAGCGTGATGTTCTTGTGATGAAGCTAATTTATAAGAATCACCAGTTTTAGTTATTGTTGCATCGCTGTATATCCATTGTGAAAGATTTGAATTTTTGGACATCAATAAGTTCGAATTAAATCCAACTTCATTTGCAACGGTACCAGAATTCTGTCGTCCAAAACCAGATTCGATTACAACAACATTATCAGCAGTTCCTGCTTGCATAAAAACTGGTAAAGAAAGTTTTCTGTCACCAATTTTTATTTCGATCATATCAAAATTTTCTACTCCTAAATCTTTACAAGTTTTTTCCGATACAGCAGCGTAATTATCCCAACTAATTTTGGAAACTGGATGAGGTAATTCCTGCATCCATCCATTATGAGAAAAACTTCCATCAGCAACATTGTAACTTTCTTTTATAATAACGGCAAATCCTTTTTCAGAAACATTTGCAGATAACAAACCGGTTACAGCGTTATTAAATGAGCGTGAAATGGAAGGGGTATCATTTGTTAAAACAATTCCATCGTGCAAAGCACCAAACCAGAATCTCTTAAAATCTAATTTAGAATTTAATGTTGGATAAATCGATGTTTCCCAATTCTTCATTAAATATTCGTGATATAAAGTTTCATTGAATGAATCGGATTTACCATTTATCCAGGTAAGTAAGATTGATTCTTTTTGTCTTGTAGAATTTAAAGGAGCAATGACAGGTTGCTGAAGTGAAATCAATCCAGTTCTTGTTTTTGCATCACCCCAACTTTCAAAATTGTGGTTGATTGGAAGAATATATTTGCTAACAAACGTTGTTTCGTTTTCCCTTTCAGAAAGTGATACAACTAATCCAACTTTACTTAATGCTTTTTTGTAACCAAAATCTTGAGCAAGATGATAAACCGGGTTGCAATCAAAATGAATTACTGCAGCAACATTTCCATCATTCATTTTTTGGATGAGTGATTCAATTTCCTTGAAAGATGAATTTTCTATAAAAGTATTTTCAGAAGAATCACTTCTAAACATTGCAGAATTACCAAGTGCTTCATTCAATAAATTAACTGCAACGTGTACATTTTCTGAGAGTGAACTTCCAGCATCAACAATAGCTTTCCCTTTGTTGGATGCAAGATCTTTTACTAATTGATCTAAAACTTTTTTCTTTAAGTTATACTTTGCAGCAAAACCACTTAAAGAATAACCAGAAGTATTAACAGATAGATTTAAAGCACCTTTACTGCCCAATTCATTCATCAGACTCATTACAAATTCAAATTGAGCTTCGGGTCTTAATCGTAATCTATAATCAGCATTGTTTCCTGTAATTGTTAATGTGCTATCAATACAATAAAGTCTGTTAAAAGATTTTGTTTCAACATCTCTGCCTTCAGCAAATAATCTTGAGTTTTCAATTTTGTTTCCATCAACTCCAAGAAAATCTGATTCCAATGAAACAATAACTTTTGCTTCATTCCATTTTACGAGTGGATATTTTCCGGAACTAAAAGTTTTTTGCCATGCTGAGTTTTTAATATCATTATTAAATAAACTGTAAGAATAAACTTTTGTAGTTAGATATTTAGATTTAAAATCTTCAATAACTTTTATTGTTGTTGGAGAATTAATTGGATTTGTAACAATCGCAATTTCTTTTGTTCCAGCAAAAGTAAGAGATGCAAGGATTTCGTCATCTGCATCTTTCCAACTTATCTCATTAAAAGTGGAATTTCTACCAATCAACGGAGTCTTTAATCTTTCAGGATCATAAAGATTTAAAATGTTTGCCTGTCCTTTTGCACAAATCTTACCTTTGTTTACCGGATGATCTGGGTTACCATCAACTTTTATTGGTCTTCCTTCACGAGTTTTAATTAAGATACCACAAGCATTTGTGCAAGCTGTGCAGGTTGATGCGTAAAAGTTTGGTTTGCCAACTGTAATCTCTTCAGGTTTGATGTTATAAGGAACAATTTCACCTTTATCACGATAATCAGTACAAGCTGATCCGGCGATCGCAGCAGAAGCTCCGAGTAAAGCTAAAAATTTTCTTCTGGAAAGATTCGACATACCTGTAGCAGAAAAATCATCTGTAACACCTTCTTTAAACTCGTGTCCTTTTGCTTCAATCACTGTCGGATCATTGTATAAAGCTTCAAAGCTTCTCCAATAATTTGGTTCGAGTTGATCGCTATCCATATTCTGTGTGTTATCGGATTTAATATCAGACATTCTTATTACCCTTTTGATTTCTGCTAACTGCAAGAGGATTAATTTTTACTTTTACAGCGCTGTTTGGGTTATTAGATTTTTTTGAAAAATATTTCATCGGAAATGAGTTGTATATGGTAAAGCCAACTGCACCCAATGAAACTGAAGTAAAAAATTTTTTTCTATTCATATAAAATCTTTTTTGATTTTTAATTTTCTTTTATCGATGACAAGCTGAACAATATTCAGGTCCAGGTTTAATCTTATCGCGCAACTCCGGAAATTTAGCATGAGCATCACGATGACAATTCAAACAACTTCCCATTGTAAAGGAATTCATCTGTCCGACTTTTTCCATTTGAGTTATTTCACCATGACAAGCGGTACAATCAATCCCTTTATTTACATGAACTGAGTGATTGAAATAAGCATAATCAGGAACTTTGTGAATGCGTTTCCATTGAAGTGGTTTACCATCTCGATAATATTCTGCTAGTTTGATTATTTCAGGTTTATCTTTACGTGCTACTGTGTGACAATTCATGCAAGTTGCAACAGCAGGAACCATTGCGTGCCTTGATTTTTCGACTCCAACGTGGCAGTACTGGCAATCAATCTTCATATCACCAGCATGAAGCTTATGAGAATAAGCAATCGGTTGATCAGGACTGTAACCAATTCCATCTCTTTCTGCGCGTGAAGAATAATATGTAAGTGCAAATGATGCTACAACAACAAAAAGTGTAACAGGTAATCTGTTTCTAAAAATATAATCCAGAAAAGATTTTTTCATCCGAATCCTTTTAGTGTTTAAGGGCAAAAAAAAATTATTTCAGGAAAAATCCTGCTATTAAAATTAAAATATAGATTAAGAGTGCGCGGATATACAGGGTTAATGTAGGACTTCCCTGTTTGCTATTTACCAATTATTTATCAATTAAACGTTCTAAATTATGAATTTAAGTTTTTAAAACAAACGAAATAAATAAATATCAAAAAATGTTTTTATTTAGTAGTGTTAGAATATTGTCTCTATAAAATAATTTGCTATATCAATCTTTTTAAAATTTGGTGCGTAATTAACGAAACACCTAATATTAATAATATATACAAAAATATAACTAACAATGATTTTGAAGTAATTGCTATTGTTCTAAGTTTGCCTCTCCATCCACATTTTTTACACCGATAGACTTTATAAAACGTAAACCTACCAAAAAACTTCTCAAAAGTGCTTCGAGAGCGAGATCTCATCAAAGTGCCAGATGTTTTGCAAGAAGGACATTCTTGCATAGCAGGATTTATTATATAATATGCTCTTGCTCTTCTTAAATACGTTATCATTTTAGTTTTTTACTTATTGTTTAGTAAACTTAAGTAAACTGAATCATTTTTTAACAGGCTTACTGCTGAGTTAAATTGCTTGTCTTTTTTCAAACTTTCTTTAATTGCACCATTACTTCCCAAAAATCTTGAAGCCAACTCAGTTTTAAGTTCTAAAATTATTTTATCACGATTTTCCTTAAAATCACTTTCAAACAATTCGGTTATATCTAATTTTAATTTTTCCAGTGATTTATTTACTTCAGCAGAAATTGGCTTTCCTTTAATCTTTAAAGCAATCTCATCTAATTTTTTATTTATATCCGATTCATATTTGTATTCGGATCTTTTTAGATATGATTTGAACTCTGTTAATAATTTATCATCATTAATCTTATCAAAAGATGATTTTTCATTTTTATAAAAATACTCATCAGCAAAATTAAAAATTGTTCCTTTTGCTAAAAGATCTTTTAATAATTCACTTTCTGATTCTATATTTATGATTGTATCAGGAGAAATTCCACCCGCACTATATACAACTCGTTTATTATCTGTAGAAAAAGTTTCTTTAACCACAGAGTCTTTTTCAGAAATCACATCGCTATTTTTTGAGTAGTTAACTTTTTGAATACATCTTCCACTTGGTGTGTAATATTTTGCAGTTGTAATTTTTAATGATGTATTAAAGCTAAGTGGAGTTATTGTTTGCACCAATCCTTTTCCAAATGACTGAGTTCCAAGTATTACACCTCTATCGTGGTCTTGAATTGCGCCAGCTACAATTTCAGAAGCTGAAGCACTACTTCCATTTATTAAAACAACCAGTTTTTCTTTGCCAACAAACGGTTCTTCAACAGAAAAATATTTTTTCTCACTATTTACATCTTTCCCTCTAGTTGATACGATTAATAAATCTTTCTTCAAAAACTTATCACAAATATCAACAGCAACATCAAGCAATCCACCGGGGTTTCCTCTTAGATCAAGTACAATTGATTGAATTTCTTTTTTGCTTTTAAGTTCTCTAAGTGAAGAATAAACTTCATCACCGGCAGAACGGCTAAAGTTTGAAAGCTTTATATAAACATTGTTAGAATTTTCCGGATAAAAATCTGCAAAACTTACATTCTTAATAATTACTTCTTCTCTTATAAGATTAAATGTAAGTGTATCATCTTCATTTAGTCTTACAACTTTAAGCTGTACAGAAGTTCCTGGTTCTCCCTTTACAAGAGAAGATATTTCATCAATAATTTCAGGTTCAACAACTTTATCTCCAATTCCGGTAATTACATCACCAATTCTTACACCTTGTTTTTGTGCTGAGTAACCATCAAGCACATCCATAATTGTTATTTTATCATTTCTAACACCAATAGAAATTCCAACTCCGCCATATTTTCCATTGGTTAGTAAATCAATATCTTCCTGATTTTTTTCATCGATAAAAACTGTGTAAGGATCAAGCTTACTCAACATTCCTTTTATTCCTGCACGCATAAATTCCTGCGGATCAATATCATCAACGTAATTAAAAGAAATTTCTTTATACACCTTACCAAAAAGTTCAAGGTTTTTACTTATCTCAAAGTAGATATCACTATTACTTACAACAAATCCTAAACCTAAAACGGCTACAATAACAATCGATGAAAAAAATATTATTCTTCGTCTCTTCATTTATTTATCACTTTCAAATTTTTTGATTTCATTTCTTATCTGATTACTAACAATATCAATACTTTGTGTTCCATCTAGCACCCTATATCTTTTTTCTGATTTAGCTATCTGAAGATAACCATTTCTAACTCTTTCGAAAAAACTATTATCTGATATTTCAATTCTATCAAGATCATCGTGTGTTTTTTTTGATTTTCTTCTTGCTGAAACTTCAATCGGTATATCTATAAAAAAAGTTATATCTGGTATAGTTTCGCCAATGGCAAGACTATTTATACTCATTATAACATCAACAGGCAAACCACGGCCATAACCTTGATAAGCAGTTGATGAATCATGAAACCTATCTGAAATTACGTAAAATCCTTTTTCCAAATAAGGTCTAATTACTTCCCTTACTAATTGAGCACGGCTGGCAGAAAATAAAAATATTTCGGTTTCCATAACCATAGAATTATTTTTTTTATCAAGCAGAATTTCTCTAACCTTTTCTGATAATTCAGTTCCACCTGGCTCACGAATTAGATGAACATTTTTATTCTGTTCTAACAAGTAAGTTTTTAATAATTCCACCTGCGTAGATTTACCGCAGAAGTCAATTCCTTCAAATGTAATAAGCATAATTTTTTTTAGTATAAGATTTGGATTAGACTCACTATTTATTCGGTTTTCTAATCACTCAAATTTTTTAATTATGTAATTTAGTCGTTCTGGTTTTATATAAACCCGTTTAGTGTTATTTGGTATAATAACTTTTGGTTGAATACTTCCCAGAGTGTCATAAACAATATCGCTGTAAGATATTGAAGCATAAAGTTGGTTAGAATTAATCTTACCAAGGATATTAATTCCACCACGTAAATTGCACTCAATAATATTAGGGATCAAAACGATATCTCTGTCTTTTGGAATATCAGTAATCACTACTTTTATTCCTTCAAAAGATTTTTCAACAATTCGCTGTACATCAAAAGTCAGTTGAACTTTATTTCTATCAACTGTAAAACCTGGCAACGTTTCAACTTCAGTTATAACTGATGTCTTGCTATCAGCCGAAGTTAATTTAACCCTGATGTTTTTTATAGATTTTAATGTATCCAAAATACTTGCCGGCCCAGCTACTAAAACTGAATCGGGATAAATATTAATTGGTGTTGCTATTCCATATCCATCAGAAAAAGACAACTCAGCATTTGGTACAACTTTAAGTTTTTTGTATTTAATTTTTTCAACAACAAAAGAGATTTCTCTTGGATTGATTTCTAAAATATTAATTCCAGAACTTACCCAATTATTTTCATCAATTTCATTGTAAGGATCAACACTTATTTTTCCACTATCATTATCAGCAGATACATTAAAATTAACCTTTGAACCAACACTTAGCGAAATCAATTGCCAGCCTTTAGCTTTTAATTTTACAAAAACAGTTTGTGGATTTGATTTACCACTTGCGTATCCGTTAGGTTGATTTATAATATTGACATCAAAAGAGGATGTAGAGAAAAACTCATTGGATAAAGTAACAGAACCCCAAATAATTATTGAGAATAAAACTGAAAAAACTATTATACTGATTTTACTTTTCAAGAATCAAAATCACTTTTTACTTATCGATTTAAATAATTCAACTAATTCTTCCCTGTTTGCACGAGATATTTCTCTACCTTTGATGGGAAAAGCTGGAAACTGTCTAGCGTAATTTCTAAGTTTATGTACATTCATATTTTTAATAGCATCAATATCAACATCTGAATTTGCAATCTCTATTTTTTTAGATTCAATATTTTCAACTTTCTTCTTTGTTGATACTTCAGATTCCTTTACTTGAGTTTTTTTATCCACTAAACCTAGAGCTTCCTGTCGTAATCTTTCAATAGTTGATAAAGATTTATCATTTTTTATTTCAATAATATTTTCTGGTTCACTTTTGGTTTCAACTGTGTCTGAAGGTAATGATATTTTTAATTCAGGTTTATCTTTTTGCTTTGTGTTTGGCTTTTTAATTTTTATAACAGGCTTAACTTGCGTAACCAGAATAGGTTTTGACTTTTCTCGTTTGGATTCAAATTTAATTGTTGGTTTTAATAATTCCGTTAACTCACTTGTATCAGTTTTAAGATTAATTTGTTCATCAACTTTTTCTATGACAATTTCATTAACAACTTCATTTACAACTACTTCATCAGGAAATAAATCTCTAAACAGTTTAATCAACTCTTTTGTTGGATTATCTATTACCGCAGAAGAATAAATTTCACCAACACGTTTTCCTGCTTCGGTTCCAGCTTCAATAGCAGCTTTTACATAATCACTATTCCCACTTATCGCTAATGAAACTAAACCATTGTCTAATTTGTGAATTCCCAAAATTTTTGCTGGTGAGTTTTTTAAAATAACATCGGCAGCTTCAATTAAAGCAACCAGCCCTTTTGATTCAATCAATCCTACAGAGTTTGCCATAATTATAATTTTTCCATTCCAAATTTTAAAAGTAATTGTTGATGAGGCAAAGGGATAATGTTAGAACTTCTGAAATCACTTTTTAAATCTAAACTATCTTTACCAAAAGAAATTGCTCTTTTGATTGCTCCCAATTCACCTTTTATAAATAATGTAACAATGCCACCACCAAGAATTTGCTTACCAACAATCTCTATTTCCTTTTCTTTAGCTATTCCTGATAAAGTTTTTAAGGAAGCTGAGACACTACTGGTTTCAATAATTCCTAAAGATTCAAAAGTCATTAACGTGCTCCCGATAGAAAATTTGATAAGAAAAAATAGTTTGTAATGGAAGCAAAGTCAATCAATCATTTGGATTTAATTGAGTCAAGATACTCTTGTAAAATTATCGCAGCCGAATGCATATCAAGTAAATCTTTGTTTTTACGTTTTTGTTTGCTGCTTACTGATTCAATAATTCTTTGCTGAGCAATTGATGACGTATATGTTTCATCCCAAAAAATTACTTTAAGTAAAAATCTTTTTTCTAATTTGTCTTTAAACTTTTTTATATCCTCAACAATTGAAGTTTTAGAAACTCTATTCTCATTTGGAATTCCAAGTAAAATCTCTATTACGTTCTTTTCTTTTATAATGTTTTCAAGCTGAACAAAAGTCTTACTATCATTAAGAATTGTTGTATGAACATAAGCAAACATTTTTAATGAATCGGAAAGAGCTACTCCTATTCTTTTCATCCCAAAATCTAAGGCCATAATTCTTGATTCAACAAATTCAGTCATCAAGCACTTTCAAATCTTTCTACAGAATAAACACCGTTTACTCTTTTTAATCTCTCGATTATCCTGTTAAGATGTTCAAGATTATTAACTAACAATGTAACACTTCCTTCAAACGATGAATCGCTGGAATTTATATTTATTGATTTAATATTTGTGTTCTGATGCGTAACAATCGAGTGAGAAATATCATTTAAAATTCCAGGTCTGTCTTTACCTCGAATTGTTATACCTGCAACAAACAAAGAGCTTTCAGCTTCTGGCCATTGAACACTTACAAGTTTACTTGCATCAGTTGTAGAAAGAGAAATTAAGTTAACGCAGGTTTTACGATGAATTTTTATTCCCTCACCAATAGTAATGTATCCAATTACTGGATCACCAGGGATTGGGTTACAGCATTTAGCATAAGTGTACATTATTCCTGATTTTTTTCCATCAACTAAAATTCCGCCAATATCTGTTCTGGCAGTGTGTGCAAATTTTTTAAACTCAGCTTCTTTTTCAAATTCCTTATCATCTTTTTGTGATGTTGCAGTTAATACCTGATCAAGATTAACATTGTTTTGCCCAATTGCTTTAAAAAATTGTCTTATATTATCAAACCTGTTTGCGTGTGCTATCTTTAAAACATCATCAGGTGAAAAAGATAATTTGAGCTTTTTAATTTTCTTTTCCCAAATTTCTGTTCCGGTTTCTACTATTGTCTGCTCTTCTTTGTTAAGCCATTTTCTAATTTCATTTTTAGCTTTGTGTGTTTTTACAAACTTAATCCAGTTTTTATTAGGATGTTGATTTTTTGAACTGATTATCTCAACTTGATCACCACTATGTAATTGAGTATCGAGTGGAACAATTTTTCCATCTACCTTTGCACCGATACAATGAAATCCAACTTTACTGTGAATGTCAAAAGCAAAATCAACAGGAGTAGAGCCAACTGGTAATCTTCGCAAATCCCCTTTTGGAGTAAAAACATAAATCTCATCCTGGTAAAGATTTAACTTAAAACTTTCCATCAATTCTTTTCGCTGATCATCCTTAGAAGCATTTTCAAAAATATCTCTTATCCAGTTAACCCAGGCTTCAAGTTCACTATCAGTTGCAGTTTTATTTTCTTTGTACTTCCAATGTGCTGCAACTCCTTTTTCAGCAACTTCGTGCATCTGTCTTGTTCTAATTTGTATTTCTACTAATCTTCCTTCTGGCCCAACAACTGTAGTGTGTATTGATTGATAGTTATTTGTTTTGGGAATTGAAATATAATCTTTAAAGCGATCTGGAACAGGAAGATAAATTTGATTTAAAACACCAAGTGTAGTGTAACATTCATTTCTATTTTGAGTGTCAAGAATAATTCTGATTGCAAAAAGATCATAAATTTCTTCAAACGGTTTGTTACGCCTTACCATTTTTCTGTAAATACTGTAAAGATGTTTTGGTCTTCCATTCAACTCATACTTTAATTTTTCTTCATCAAGTTTTACAACTATCGGGTCAGAAAATTTTTTAATATATGATTCACGATCTTTTCTTTTTGCTCTTAGTTTCCTTGCTAGTTCTTCATACGCTTCACGATTGAGATACTTAAAAGCTAAATCTTCAAGTTCCCACTTAACTTTTCCCAAACCAAATCTATGCGCAAATGGAGCATATATCTCTAAAGTTTCTTGAGCAATTCTTCTTTGTTTATCAGGATTAACAAACTCAAGCGTACGCATATTGTGCAATCGATCAGCAAACTTTACAAGAATTACGCGCACATCTTTAACCATCGAAAGCAAAAGCTTACGATAATTTTCGGCTTTAGTAATTTCGTGTCCGCGAAAAATTCCGCTGATCTTTGTTACGCCATCAATAATTTCGGAAACTTCCTTACCAAATTCGCGAGTCATAAAATCCACGGTATAATCTGTATCCTCAACAACATCATGCAAAAGTGCACTAACTATTGTTATATCATCAAGTGGAAATTCTTCAGCAACAATCATTGCAACTTCATAGGGATGGGTAAAATATGGTTCACCGGAAGCGCGCAAATCATTTTTATGGGCTTCAAGGCTTAATTCAAATGCTTTAGAAATTAATCCTTCATTTACCGAGACAAGATTTTTTTTACAAATCGCAATCAGGGATTCAAGCATCTTTTGATATTTAGGATTTTCAACTGCCATTATTTTAGATTTTTACATACAATTTTTAAATCTAAAACAATTTAGTTTTTTTTAATGATTAGTTAAAGGGATGTGTTTAATGATTTAGACTTAAATCACCGAGTATTTAACTCCAATTTTAACTGCTTAACTCGCTCCAGCCTGGCTTCAAGTTTTTCCGATTCGTAATAGGTAAAATTTTTTATACTCAATATTTCATTACAAATTCTTAAAGCTTCGGTGCGATTGTTATTCTTCAGTTCTAACTGAGCAATAATGTGTTTTAATGTAATTTCATTAATCTTATTTGATTTAAGATTTTTTGGATATGATTCTAATACTTCTTTGTAAAGAATTATAGATTTTTTAACATCCTTATTTTCAAAAGATCTTGCTAATCCCCACCTAAATATTCTTGATTCAGGATGCTCAAGTAAAGCACTTTGTGAAAGTTTTATTGCAGAATCAAAATCCTTTTGTTCGATATAAATCCAGATTAAGGAATGAGTTGCAAGATGTGAATTATAGCCGGAAAACTTTACAGCTTCTTTCAAATATTTTATACCAAGATCCTTTTCATCCTCAACAAAAGGCAGCCAATTTAAAAACTCTGTTTTACTACTTTTCCAAAACTTATAACTCCCAATTGCAATTTTTGCTTCATAGAAATTCTTGTCCACCTCAAGGCAATCTTCAAAAGCTGAAACAGAACTTAGCCCGGTAGAAAAAGCTTGCAGCCAGCTTTCTCTTAATGCATCATAGTATGCAATGTAGCCTTGAGATAAAGCATAATAGTATTTATTCCAAACATTGTTTTCATCTTTTTCTAAGAATCGTTCAGAAATCTTTTTTGCTGATTCAAGATTATTAGAAATATATTCATCGTCAAACGGAGTTTCATAATCATAGGATTTAGCAATGCTTACAGCGGCCAGATAAATTTTTCCAAGTGGTAAATCTTTTCTTGTTTGTTCTAATCGTTTAAATAACTTTTCTGCTTCATCATACTTTTGGTTTATGATTAATTCAATTCCATTCTTTAAAATCTTGTGTACAGATTTATCCGGAAAAATTTGAGCATTTAAATTTGAGAGAGTAAAAAGTAAAACAAGAAGAGAAAATATTTTTTTATTAAAGTGTGCCAAATGTTCTATCACCTGCATCACCAAGTCCAGGAAGAATGTACCCTTTATTGTTCAGTTCTCTATCTAAAGCCGCAGCAAATATTTTTACATCAGGATGTTCATTTTGAATTTTTTCAATTCCTTTTGGTGCAGCAACAAGACACGCAAAAAAAAGTTTTTTGGCACCTCTTTTTTTAAGATACTTCAAAGCTTCAGCCGCACTACCACCAGTTGCCAACATTGGATCTAACATAACAACTTCGGCAGTTTCAAGATTTTTTGGAACTTTGTAATAATATTCAATCGGTTTTAATGTTTCTTCATCTCTTTGCAAACCAATGTGTCCAACTTTTGCTTCTGGTATGATTTGCAAAAATCCATTTACCATTCCTAATCCGGCTCGTAACACAGGAACAAGAATTACATCGTGTGCTAGTTTAAAGCCTTTAGTTTTTTCAAGCGGAGTTTCAACTTCAACTTCAGTTAATGAAAACTTTTTAGATATTTCAGCAGCAAGTATATTTGAAACTCTTTGAAGCGCAGCTCTAAATGTTTCAGAATCTGTATTGATATCTCGTAAAATTGTAACATCTCTCTTTATTAGAGGATGTTCTACTAAATAATAATTTTCTGTCATATCTTTATAATTATTTTTGTCTAAAACTTACAGTTATTGGTACACCTTCAAATCCAAATAATCTTCTTAAAGTTCTTTCTAAAAATCTTCTGTAATGATCTGGAATATGATTTGGATAATTACAAAAGAATAAAAATATCGGGTAGTAATCCCCAACCTGGTTAATAAACTTTATTCTAATTTCTTTACCTGTCGGAGTTGATGGTGGTGGATTTTTTTCAATCTCCGGTAAGATTGTATCATTCAATTCTGAAGTTGGAATTTTTTTAGTTCTTTCTGCCTGAACTTTCTTACATAGATCAATCAGTTTAAAAATTCTTTGTTTAGACAAAGCTGAAACAAATATAATTGGAGCAAAATCTACAGTACCCAACTTATCTTTTATATCAAGCTCAAATTTTCTTGCTGTGTTTGTTTCTTTCTCAATCAAATCCCATTTATTAATTGCAATTACTAAACCTTTTCTCCATCGAACAACTTCATCAATTATTTTTTGATCTTGTTTTTCAAATCCGGTTTTTGCATCGAGCATCAAAACTGTAACATCACTTTCACTAATCGCTTTGAACGATCTGATATTAGAAAAGAATTCTATACTTTCTTCAACTTTCTTTTTCTTTCTTAGTCCTGCAGTATCAATCAGAATAATTTCTTCGCCATAATATTTTAGAACTGAATCTAGGCTGTCCCGAGTAGTTCCAGGAATATCAGTTACAATGCTTCTCTCTTCACCTAGTAAAGCATTTGTAATTGATGACTTTCCAACGTTTGGTCTTCCAACGACAGCAATTTTTAATCTTTTATCTTCCTCAATTAAATCATCGGTAGGAAAATCTTTTGTGATATCATCAAGCAAATCGCCGGTGCTTCTTCCGCTAAGGGCAGAAATGTCATAAACCATATCAACACCGAGAGAGTAAAATTCGCTTGCGCCTGCTGCGTGAATTTGTGCATCAACTTTATTGACAACTAAAAAATACTTTTTACCTGAATGTCTAAGCATATCACCTATTACTTTATCAATAGGATTAACACCATTCTTTACATCAACTAAAAAGATGATTGAATCTGATTCTGCAATTGCAACACCAACTTGCTCACGTATTGCAGTTTCAAACAAATCTGAAGACTCTGGAACGTATCCACCTGTATCGATAACTCTAAATCTTTTTCCACTCCAGTCACCTTCGCCATAATTTCTATCGCGAGTAACACCACTTTGGTCATCAACAATTGCTTCTCTTCTGCCAATTAAACGATTGAAAAGCGTTGATTTGCCTACATTAGGTCTTCCAACTATTGCTATTAATGGTAATTTCATATCAGAAAAATACGGAAATATGACTTGGAATGAAAAAGGATGTTAATTGCAACAAAACGAAACAACGCTTTTTAATACATGACATCTTTTGTGGAGATGTCATCTATATTTATTAAAAATTGTAGGTTAAGTAAAGCTTTGGGTAAAACTCAGCGTGATCTGCAAATTGTATATTATCCAGCCTGATCTTTACTGCTAAATCTTTATTAAAGTTTGATGCAGACCATATTGCATCCAATGAACTTAAAAAGTGATTTACATAAATTCCAATTACAGCAGTTTTTGCTACTGAGTAAAAATCATTTGCATCGCCACGCAAACCAGAGTAGAATAAAAAGTTTTCTGATATATCATGATAATCACTTGAGTTAAAATCATTCCAGCCAGGACTAAATTGCGGGTACTTACCAATCATCTCATAGTATTGTTGTTCGCCATGATTAGCCAGTTTATGTGAACCAGATTCAACGCTATTTAATTGATTCCAATCAACTCTTTTCCATGGTGGCAATTCAGTATTTGGATCAATGATAATTTTATCAGCTTCATTTGTAATAACGTATTGATTTAACCATTGAGCATATTTTACTACACTCCAATTATGATTCGGGTTTGTATAATCATCTGCATAATTTTCAAACTCAGTTGTTTTGTCTTCGCCTTTTCCATCATAAATAATTGCAGTGGTTATAACCGCGGCTTCAACTGCTATAAAAATTCCAGCCTTAAGGTATTCTTCCGTATAGATTTCTCCTGCACCAGGAATTAAAACAGACATTAAACCAGCAAGCATAGGTGATTTTTTGTTTTCATTTGCCAGAATAAACTGCGGACTATTAGTTGGTTTAAAATCATCCAAAACAAGTTTAGCATCTGTAGATAAACTACCTGTTAAAATTTTTTGTTCATCAATTTGCTGTGCATTGATTAATGATAAAGTTAGTACAACAAAAAGAATTGCAATTTTAGTTTTCATTTTAATCTCTTTTATCTTCGTTTTTGTGATTGATTAAAATTTAAAATCTCAAATCCAAAAAGTATCCCACCATAAAAGTTCCATTCTTTTCCATATTTAAGATCAATGTCATTTACTTTACGAGTAAACTCATCAAATCCATAAGATGCATTAAAGAAAATACTTGTAGGAAATAAATAGTAGGAATTCATTTGTATTCTAAGTTCAGTTCCAATCCCTTTTTTGAAATCACTCAAAGCAGGAACATCACCATTCCATGCGTTTCCGATATCACCATTAAATGATAAGAATATTTTATCGATATATAAGTGTCCCACTTTTGCATCAATATTTCTAAACAATGGAAAGCGGTATGTAAAGTTTAACCACGCAATTTCGTTACCACTAACTGAATAAAATGGATAGGCTTTCATTCCAAGTAATCCGCCAAGATAAAAATCAAAAAAGTCTGGCTGTTCCGGACCGAATATTGAACCTAATCTTAAAGTTGTATTAAATGTATGTGATTCAAATGTTGGAAGATACAATCCTGTTTTTAGTTCTAATCGATGAAAATTAAACTCATTATATTGTGGTTTTAATAATCCATCAACAATTTCATAATTACCCTCGTTATTAAAATTATTAAACTCATAATTGTAAATTAAATTAAGATCAATACCGATTGGATTTATTTCATCATCTATAGTAGGTAAGATAGCATGCCATGTATATTTAGCTTCAATATTATTACCATTAAAATAATTATCTTTTGTTGTTGGATAAAGAGTATTGTCTTCATCTGGAAGAAAAAAACTGCCTAGTGATGCAGTATAACTACTATAAGCATACTTTAATTGCAAATTCTGATCACGAGAAAAAAGTCTATGTCGAACTATAAAATCAACTTCAAATAGATTGTAAGTAACATCTGTGGGAATTGTATAATCATACTTTACAACATTATTAATTGTATCTGCCCCAAAATAAATATCAACATCAGCTTTACGACTAATACTATATAATTCTAAAGATAATTCAGGTTTTAACCCTAGAGAACTGATGAGAGGAAGTTTATTTCTATAATCAAAAACTAAAAATAAATCTCTTTCCATTCTTGCATTTAAAGAACCGCCGGCAAAAAGTGAATATCTGTCTAACATATCGTTTGTTGTTACAAATACTCCAGGTTTAAATTTTTCCAAGAACGAATTGCCAGTATTATAATTATCAAATCTTAAAAACGGAAAGAAAGTTAAACGAGAAAATGCACCTGAATATTTTGTTTTTTCAACTCCGGAAATATTTTTATCTGTATAATTTTTTAGGGATGTGATATTAAAATTATCAATGTTGCCAAATGGTTTGTCTGCATCCAATGGAGGATTATTTAATCGGATATAAGAATTGCCTTCAATAACTTTTTGCTGTTCAACTTCATTTACAGAAAATATTTTATAACCGGTTGAAGTATATCCAGAATAAACAATTTCACCAGCTTGATTTACATTAGGCATAAATGCACCGCCAAGTACATTTGTTAATTGTTTCTTAGCTTTTGTTGTTTCAGTAAATCTATAAATATTAAAAATACCAGTTTCATCTGAGGCATAAATTATATTTCCATCTTTATCAAAAGCTGGATTTCTTTCATCATTATTTGTTGCGATAACAAACTCAACATTGCCGCCCTCAGAATTTACTTTTGCAATATCTCTAGTGTTTCCATATGAATAATCAAAAACTATAAAAGAGTCATCTGGAGAAAATTTTGGATTATAAACCTGTTCCCCATTTTCATAAAAAGTAAGTCGTTTAAAATTCTTTCCATTAATATCAACAGAACCAAGATTTGTTGTGCCATCTTTTTGATATAGAAAAACTACTTTTTTTCCATCGTGCGAAATTGATGGATGATTAGCCCTTAAATTATAAGTTAACCGTGTTTCTTCTTCTTCGGTTATATCGTAAACAAATAAATCATGAACATTGTACCAGTTTTCATTATCCTCTGAAATTTTTGCATAAATTATTTTATTTTGTCCGGGAATAAATGAGAATGTTGATCGTACACCGCCAGCAATATTTTTTTCTGTTTTTGTTTCAACATCATATTCATAAATGCCGGCAGGGCCAAAATAATCTGATGATTTATTTGATATGTAATAAACTTTTTTACCATCTTCAGAAAATATTGGATAAAAATTTCCAAATCCATCTTTACCAATTTTCTCACCAGTAACAAGATTAGCTAAAACTTTTTCAGTTCTTTTTCTATAATCTGATTTAAGATAATTGCTCCATTCATCATAAATTTCATTACCATCTTTACCTAAAACATCATCAAATGCTGCATCAATACTAAAGTTCCAAAAACTGCCCAACTGTTTAGTTATTTTCCCAAGTTTATCTTCACCATATTTTTGAGCAATATATTTTGTTAATGCAAAACCAGAATTGTAAACAGATTCATTACCTAAACTTGTTTTACCAAAAACTCCCATTTCATTCCAGGTTAACATATTGTTATCAAGTGCATAAGAACGTAAAATCATATCACGATGCGAATCCCAATTATCATAGTTAAATTCTTTACGCATATACTGTGCAGTTCCTTCGGCAAACCATGCTGGTACATTTACCATTGCCAAAGGATAAGAAACAACTACATTCGGAAATCCATAAAGGATATCTGGTCGTCTTTCGTCTTCATACGTTAGGATTTGTAAAAATACAGCCGGTACACTTCGAGTAGCTTTCATTGCAGATTGAATTTGCACCATATGCGTAAACTCGTGAGAGATTACATTTCTTAACCAGTTATGTGCGCCGCGTAAATCAAAATCAAGAGCGCTAGTCCAAATTTCAATTTTATTATCAAAAAAATATGTAGCTCCATTTGAATAGTCATCTATATCTTTAATGATATAATGAACTTTATCGGGCTGGTAATCGTACAAAGTACAAATTGGATCCCAAACTTCATCGGCGATTTTTAAAACTGTTTGTGCAGTTCTTTCAGCACCTTCGTGAAAATGAACTTCAACATTCTCACCTTTGATTGTAAACCAATCAAGTTCTGGATGAAATTCAGTAAACTGTGCAAAAAGATTAATACTAAAGATTAATACTAAAGAGAATAATAATTTCATAATTAGATTTTAATGAGGTGAAAGAAATTATTTAATAACAGCAATTTTAATAACAACAGATTCAGTTTTACCACTACTACTTGAAGCTTCAATTCTTGCTAAATAAACTCCACTTTGAATTTCATCAACATTCCAAACGGTTTCATTATCCATTCCACCTTGCGCAACATCATTGAGCTCAGCTACAAAATCACCAGCAAGATCAAATATCTTTATGTTAATTTTGGAGTCATCTTTTACAAAATATCTAATAGCTGTTTGACCTTCATAAACAGGATTAGGATAATTGTAAGCTCGTGATGTTGGAAAAAATTCATTTATTGTGTTTGTACTTAATGCTGATCCTAAAGTTGATTGATTAAAATTATTTCCAAAAACTTCAGCCCAATCGATTCTGGAATCTATTGAGGAAACATTCCAGCCAGTTAAAATATTATTTTGATTAATTACTGCTAAGCCAATTGTATTATCAAAATTAAAAAGTGCGGCTCCAATATTTTCAGATTGACCAACTGATATTGGAAAACCATCAACTACTTTTCCAGTTCCACCATCGATTGCATATATCAAACCATTTTTAGTAAACGCAATAATCTCAGCTTTAGAATCACCTTCAATATCTGCTGCAAGTGGAACACTTATGAATTCATCATCGCTAATGATGAAGGGAAAATTATCTGCAAGAGAACCATTTAAGTTGTAAGCATAAAGTTTGTTTAAATTAGCAGTCAATAAATAATTTCCACCATCATTTTTTAAATCAGCTAATGAAAATTCTAATGCAGAGTTAATATTATCCGGAGCAGCAAACGTTGAAAGAATAACATCTTGCAGAAGAACATTATATAAATATTTTCCATCTTTACGTGAAGAAACTATCTGTAAATTAACTCCATCTTTATCTTTAGTAGTTACGATATTTAGTAATTCTTCGTTAGAAAATTTAAGAATAGTGCCGTTTATAAACAGTGAATAATTATTTGAACTTAAATTTTCGTTATAAGCAATTGCATAAAGATTGGAAAGATTATCTGAGATTTTTGTTATTGCAGTATTTTGCTCAACAAGTATTTCAGATTCTGGTTGTTGTGCGCCATTTAGTAATGAGTCTAAATCAAAGATTAAAATATTCCCGTCATTTGTTCCAAGAATTACTTTTAAATCTTCGGTTAATGAATTGCTAATAACAGGTGTAGTAGTTATAATATCTGATAACAAAATTTTTGTTACAAAAGGTGTGTGCAGATCATTCCGCCAAATATTTATGAATGATGTGCCTTGTTGATTACCAGCTGAAATACCTATTAAATAAGAATTATTACCGTATGCTACTGATGCAGGTTTAAAGTCTGAAAAATTAGATTCAGTATGTATGATTGAGTCACCATTTGTTACAACTAACATTGAATCAGAATTAATTGCAAATAATAAATTAGCATTCTGGATAGTTGTTATGCTTGCATCACCTTTTACATCCACCAAAGAACTAAATATCGGCTTGATAATCGAATCACCAAATTCAATATTAAAACTCATTTTACTTGCGTTATTAGAAAAACCTTTAATAGTAATTAAACTATTTGCGCCTGAATTAGATTTTGTATCAGGTCTTGTATCTTTTGCAAATTTATTTTTAAAAAGTTTAGTTTTATTATTACCAAACCAAAAATCTTCTTCAGTTCCTTCTCCAATAACTTCATCACCAAAAACTGTAATGTACTTTTCACCAATATCCTGAATTCCATCAGCTTCTTCTACATCAACTCCACGTTTTTCTTTATCAACATTGATTTTATTATCTGCAAGTTTATCATTAATAACAGATTCATCTATATGCCAAATAACTATTCCGTTACCGGGTAATGCCCAATCAAATTCATCAACATTTAACACTACACCTTTTAATGAGTCAATATCATAACTGTAAAAACCAGTTGTATCTTTTTCAAAATTTTTATTAACTACATTACCATTTGTTATGTAAGTAACATTTGCACCATTTTCAGAAACATCTCTCTGCCTGTTTTCAATCAAATAATATTCTGATGAATTTATTGACACCTTGATAATTACAGTATCAGCAAGAGTAGCAGCTAATTTTGAGGTTAGATTGATTTTAAGATTTTCTTTTGGAATTTCAATTGGGTTTGTCCAACCAAGATAAATTTTTTCCCATGCAGATGGTTCAGGAGGAAAACAGCCATTATATGCAAAGATTGATTGACCATCCATCAAACCAAATCTTCCAATTGCACTTAAACCTGTTTCAGTATCAAATAAATCAGGTAAACCTAAATGACTGGCAATACTAGCAATGATTAAACCATTTATAGTAATCTCAAATAAAAACTTTCCAGATAGTGTTTCTAGTTCCCTGCTTTCAGTTTCAGGGATAATCATTGAATTAAACTTGCCACTTCGATTAACAGGTAATCCTGTTAAATCGCCACCAAAAATATTTCTTAAAGCAGTATCGCTTAAATAAAGTGAAGGTAAATCTCTCTCGTTTCCAATGCTACCCGGTAAAGATATATCTCGACCAACACCAGCGTGAAAAATTAAAAATACATCATATTCAGAAAAATTAATTGTTGGATTTATTTGTGCAGCTTTTATCCAAACTTCTTTTGCAAAATCACCGACTGGAGTGTAATCATCTGAACCAGGTGCCGGAGAATAATTACGCATTGTTTTTGAAACTGAAAAAGTATCTGAAAGAACTGTAAAACTTAATTCTTGTTTACCATTAGAAACACTGGTAAAATAATTTTTAGCAAATGTAAGATGAGATTCAAAATAGTTTTTATCGTGTGGCAATGGATCTAAAATATTGTTACCATAAGATTGGGAATATATTGATCCAAATTTTCCGTTACCAAAAGTTGCCCCATCTTTATCTTCCTGAAAATTTACCATTACAGCTAAAATTTTAACTGTATCATCAGCAAGTATAGTTTTACTGTGCGAAGGAAATGGATTCAGCTTTCCTATAAAACTTTGGGCAGATAAACTGCCCAAGGTTATTAGAGAAATAAGTAAGGTTAGAAGTTTTGTATTCATATAAGATTAAATTCCCCTTGGTAATCCTCTTGTATTTTCTGGAACTGCATCAACACCTATGGATATTGTAAACCTTAATGTTTCAGATAGTGGATGATTTTCTCCATCCTTAAAAACAGATGTTGTTATATAACCAAAATCAAATCCATAAATATCGTATCTTATTCCCGCTCCAAAGGTTAAGAACTTTCTATTTCCATAGGATGGATCTTCATAGAAAAATCCGGTTCTGAGTGCAAATAAAAAATCACCCGGAGTTCCATACCAATACTCCAAACCCATTGCAGTAACAATGTCTCTCATTTCTTCACTAAATGGTTTATTACCCCAAGCAGTAAATACTGCTTCATACCAATCATCAGAAGTATTTATAGTATCACCTTCAGCATTTGTTGAAAATGATCTATTAACCAATAGTTTACTAAAGTCTAATGTGTAAATCAGACTATTAAACTCATCATCAAGAATTTTGTAAGCAAAACCCAAACGAAAATTTGTAGGTATTGGATCTGCTTGTGCTTGATCAATATAATATATTTTTGGACCGAGATTACTTAGATTTAAACCAATGCTAAACTTTCCACCAATATCTTCATCAAGAAATGGAATTTCAAATACTTCAGGTCGCCACATCGCAGCAATATCAAAACTAACTGAAGTTGCAACTCCTTGCCCTTCTTCTTCACCAACTTGTTTAGTTGAAAGTCGGCTATGAATTAGTCTAAAGTTAAATCCTAATCCCCAATCTGATGAAAGCTTAGTTGCATAACCTAATGTTAATGCAGCATCAAAAGATCTAAATGTTCCTAAAGGATCAGGTGAATCAGGGCCAGTATAAACAAATTCACCAAAGTTCATAAAAGTAACACTTGCTGTAACACTACCATCTAATTCTTCCAAATAATGTCTGAAAGTTAAATATTCATAAAATAAATCGAGGTTAAATTGTGGTAGCCAGTTACTATGCGTAAAACTAACTTCAGTTCCCGTTAAGAATGCAATTCCTGCAGGATTCCAGAAGATTGCTGCTGAGTTATCCGCAAGACCTGAACCAGATTCACCAATTCCACCTGCACGAGAATCAGGAGCTAAAAGTAAGAACGGAACAGCTGCTTCACCTTGAGCATACGATACTTTTCCATACACACCAATCAATAAGCTGATCATCAGGATTCTGAGAACTATTTTCATTTTTATCCTCCGAGATAAATAAGATTGTACTATTATATTAAAAAATCTTTAATTGTTAAATATAATTAAGAACTGATATATAAAACACATTTATTTATTGTTACTATTTTATTACCGCAAGCTTACCTAGAACACTTTTATTAAACTCACCATCAACTGATTTAACAATAAGTTTATAAAGGTAAGTGCCATTAGCAATCTGATCGCCATCATTATCTTTACCATCCCAATCGATAGCGACAAATCTATCTATTACGTTAAACTTTTCAATTTCTTTTATTAATCTGCCGGCAATTGTGTAAACTTTTATTTTAACATCAATTGGTGAAGACAAATTTTGCTGAAAAGTAAATTGAGTTCTATCTGTGAATGGATTTGGATAATTAAAAACATCCTGAACTTCTAAACTATTTCCATCAACAACAGAAAAGTAAACTTCATCTTCCGAAAAATTATTAAATACATCCCACGCTTTTACCTGTAAACGATTGTCTCCACTTTCTAAAGTGGAAAATTGATAATTTATTTTTCCTGATTTTCCACCAGCATCAAGATCACCTGAATAATAGTTTGTAAAATCTATCGGATTTTGGAGTTGTTGATTTAGAATTCCTTCCAATTTGTGCCCAACACCGGTACCAGTAGTATTGATTCCAGTTTCATCTGTTAGAGCTACAATAAGTTTTGAGTCTCTATTAACAAGATTACCATTCAAATTTGTTATATCATCAAAATAGATTTCTATGTCTGGACCATTACCATCATTTGTCAATGAGGAATCTGTTCCACCAACAATAATTTTATTTGTATAACCAATTCCATCTACATTATTATCTGAGAAATATAAAACTACTTTACCGTTTTTATTTTCATAAGAAATATCTTTAGGAACTATAAACTCTTCTGAAAATTTTCCATTAACAATTGAAACTCTACCATTAAAAATTATTCCACCTGGAATCTTAACATCATAATTTATTGCTGATAAACGTACATCTCTTTCAGAATCATAAATTGTTAAGGCTCCTTCACCATTAAAATCATTCCAAATAGTATTATCTGGTTTTAATATCGAGCCTGATATACGAGATTTGCTTAATGCCTTAATCTGTACATTTGTGATTAGAGCTTGTCCATTTATGGAATCTATGCTCGAAGCGTATTGTGGGACTAACAATCTTAAAGTTGGATCGCCAAGTATATTATATTTTTGATCATTTTGCGATGTAGTCTTTGAATCCATAGCTGCTTTACCAATTGGAATACCGAGATTTAAAGTATCTCTGCCTCTCATAAAAAGTTCATCTGCAAAATCATGCATCAATCGTTCGTTTTCGCCAGCGAATACTAATCTTGATGCGGTTAAA
>Ga0138256_10001561_pt1 | contig 24658 bp, 21 predicted proteins | sample KNB2016incub_MG_FD_105486 | JGI IMG/M metagenome (GOLD analysis project Ga0138256, IMG submission 105486) | Active sludge microbial communities from wastewater in Klosterneuburg, Austria - KNB2014incub_MG | ecosystem: Engineered > WWTP > Activated sludge > Unclassified | place: Austria...
CCGACGTGAGCTGGGGGGAGGTGTACGCGCGCGCCGACTGGTCGTGGTCGGACGAGTACAACACGAGCTCCCAGGTCGACCCGCGCCTGGTGCAGGACGCCTACAGCTGGGTGAACTTGCGCCTCGGCACGCGCTGGGACGCCTACGAAGTGGTGGCGTGGGTCGACAACGCGGCCGACGAGGAGGTGGTCAACCTCGATGCGAGCATGAACCTGTTCGCCAACGACAAGAGCTACCAGAGCTTCCGCCAGGCGCCGCGTTCGTACGGGCTGACCGTGCGCGCCGCGTTCTGATCGGGCTCACGCCGTCTCGAGCCGTGCCACCTGCTGAGCCGATCGGGGAGTCACCATGAAGCACTTTCGTTTCGAGATCGTGCTGGCTGTCGCGTTGCTTGCCTTGTTCCTGGCGGGCTCCGCCTGGTTCGCGCCCGGCAGCAGGCTGAGCCAGGCCGAGGTGGATCGCCATCTCACCATGCTGGAGCAGCATGCGCCGTGGCCGGCCGAAGAGAAGCGCGCCATCCTCGAGCACCTGCGTGCCTGGGGCGAAGCCGACGACGGCAGGCCCGTGTACATGCTGAACCTGATGCGCTACTACCCGGAGTTGCGCCCGATGCCCGGAGTCGAGGGCTTCAAGGACATGCCAGAGCAGGCCAATGCGCTGTACGAACAGAAGGTGATGCCGCTGCTGTTCAAGCTCGGCGCATACCCCTTGTTTGGCAGCGCGATGCAGGGAGTGCCGGCTGGAGCACAGTCCAGCACCAACCTGATCGGCCTCGATCCGGCGATCGACAACTGGAGCCGCGTGCTGGTGGTGCGTTACCCCAGCCGCCGCGCATTCCTGGAGCTGATCGGCGATCCGGCCTACCTCGAGTACCTGCCGTACAAGGCCGCCGCGCTGATGGTCGCGCTGACGCCGATGAAGGGCGACCTGGTACTGCCCGATGCGCTGCCGGCGCTGGCTCTGTTGCTGCTGACCGTGTTTTTCGCGGCGGCGTGGATCCGTGCGCTGGCGCGCGCACGCGCCGCCGCGCGCCAATGCGACTGATTCCGCCCGCGCGCTTGCCGTCGCCGTGCTGCATCTCTATTTCTACCACTTCGGCTGAGCGAGGTTCTCTCATGAAATTCCTCCATTGGTTCGGCCTGATGGCGCTCGTTCTCGGCACGGGCGCCGCCGCCGGTACGCTCGACGGCAGCGTACGCACCTCCGACGGCAAGGCGGTCGCCGGGGCCATGGTGACCGTCTGGAACGCGGCGCGCGACCGCAAGGAAACCGTCTACAGCGATGCCGCGGGCCGCTACAGCCTGCCGACCGGATTCGCCGGCACGCTGCAGGTGCGGGCGCGCACGCCGTATTTCCGCGACGTGGTGCAGACGGTGGAGCTCGGTGCCGGGCAGCAGCTCGCGGTGGATTTCAGCGTCGAGAAGATCGCCTCGGTGGAGGAACTGTCCGACACGCTCACGGCATCGGCTCACGCCGCCATGCTGCCATTCCAGGACGGGGAAGCGAAAGAGACCTTCATTTCCCAGTGCAGCTTCTGTCACCAGCAGGGCAACGCGCTGACTCGCCGGCCACGCAGCGAGAGCGAGTGGACGGACACCGTGCGCCGCATGGAAGGCTATCTCGCGATGCTGACCTGGCGCGAGCAGAGGAACATCGCCGCGATGCTGGCCAGGGGCTTCACCGGCAAGCCCGTCGCCGCGATACAGGAGCACGACTTCAGCCCCGAGCAGGCGAAAGCGCGCATCGAGGAGTGGCATGCCGCCACGCCGATGTCCTTCCTGCACGACACCATAGTGCTCGCCGACGATCGCCTGATGGGCATCGACGAAGGACGCGACGAGGTCTACATCCTCGATCGCCACTCCGGACAGATCGAAAAATACGAGATGCCGGTGACCGACGAGGTGGTGGGTGGAAATTTCCGCGGCATGCAGCTGCCGATCGGCATCTTCACCGGCCGCCACGGCCCGCACAGCGGCGCGCAGATCTCCGACGGGCGCATCTTCTTCACCGGCGCGCTATCGAGCAACCTGCTGATGTTCAACCCGGCGACGAAGGAGTGGAAGCTCTACCCGATCCCGCAGGGCTTCCTGTGGCGCAAGGGACTGTACTCGCACACGATCCGCGCCGACAAGGACGACAATCTCTGGTTCACGGTGCTCGTGTCCAACACCGTGATGAAGTTCGACCCGAAGACGGAGCGCTTCACCGAGGTCGCCACACCGCACAACGGCGTGATGCGCTGGATCAGCGATACCTTCATCGGCGTGGTGCTGAAGATCTGTTCGTGGTTTCCCGAGAAGAACTACCACCTGTACCTTTCGCACCACAAGTGGATGAACGGCGGCCGCGACGTGTTCAACTGGCCGTACGGCATCGACATCGATCCGCGCGACGGCGGCATCTGGTACAGCAAGCTGCTGTCGAACAAGATCGGTCACATCGATCCGAAGACGCTCGCAGTCACCGAATACGACGTGCCGCACGGCGGGCCGCGGCGGCTGCGCTTCGGCCCCGATGGCAGCCTGTGGATTCCCTCCTTCGACGAGGGCTACCTGATGCGCTTCGACACCCGCAGCAAGAACTTCGACAGCATCGCGCTGCCGCTGCTGGCGCCGAACGAGTTCGAGCTGCCCTACGCGCTCAACGTGGACCGCAACGGTGATGTGTGGATCGCCACCAACAACAGCGACCGCGTGATGCGTTACATCCCGGCCGAGCGCAAGTTCGTCGCCTACCCGATGCCGAACCGCGTGATCTGGTTCCGCGACTTCGAGTTCACGCAGGACGGTCGCGTGTGCGCCTCGAACTCGAACCTGCCGGCCCACGCGCACGAGGACAAGCTGCCGGCCTTCGTCTGCATACAGCCCGACGCGACGGATACGACGAGCCTGCTGCCGGCGCACCAGCGCCATCACCTGCGCGCCACGCCGCCGTAGGTCCGGCTTCAGCCGGACAATGTCGGCATGAATGCCGACCCACGGGCGTTGGCGGCCGTAGGTCCGGCTTCAGCCGGACATGCCGCGAGCGCAAGCGCAGGCTGCGTGATGCCCATAACGAGGAGATGAATCTGAAAGCCGTCGTTTGCCAGAACACCGGATTGCGGGTCGCCGATCTGCCCGAGCCCGAACCGGGCCGCGGGCAGGTGCTGGTGCAGGTGCTGCATTGCGGCATCTGCGGCTCGGACCTGCACGTGCGCGAGCACTGCGGACACATGAAGCAGCTGATGGCGCGCGTCGCATTCGACGCGCAGTTTCCCGGCGTGGGCGACGCGGTGGTATTCGGCCACGAGTTCTGCTGCGAGGTGCTCGACCATGGCCCGGGCTGCGAGCGCAGGATCAGGCCGGGCACGCGCGTGGTGGCGCAGCCCTTGCTGCGCGTGGGCAACGGCATCGACATGCTGGGACTCTCGGTGCGCTCCCCCGGCGCCTATGCCGAGCGCATGTTGCTGCAGGAATCGGCCCTGGTACCGGTGCCTAGCGGCCTGTCCAGCGAGATGGCGGCGCTCACCGAGCCGATGGCCGTCGCCTGGCACGCGGTGCGACGCAGCGAGATCGCGCGCAAGGATGTGGCCATCGTGATCGGTTGCGGACCGGTCGGCCTCGCGGTGATCTGCCTGCTGAAGGCGCGCGGCGTGAAGACCGTCGTTGCCAGCGATTTTTCGCCGGGCCGTCGCGCGCTGGCGCAACGGTGCGGCGCCGATGTCGTGATCGATCCCGCCACGACATCGCCCTGGTCGAACTGGCAGGAATACGGTTTCATGGGCGGGCTCGGCGACCTGCTGGAACTCGCGCTCGGCACGCGCGAGAAGCTCGCGAAGCTGCCGCTGCCCTGGTGGCACGTGTGGCGCCTCGCGGAGGCACTCGGGCAGAACCCGGCGCGACCGGTGATCTTCGAGTGCGTCGGCGTGCCGGGGCTCCTGCAGCAGCTCATCGACGGCGCGCCACTGCTGTCGCGCGTCGTGGTGGCCGGTGTCTGCATGCAGGTCGACCGCATCGAGCCGGCCGTGGCGATCCACAAGGAGATCGACCTGCGTTTCGTGTTCGGCCACTCGCCGCTGGAGTTCCGCGACACCCTGCACCTGATCGCCGATGGCAAGGTGGACTGCGCCCCGCTGATCACGGGCGTGGTCGGGCTCGACGGCGTGGCCAATGCATTCGACGCGCTGAAGGACCCGGAACGGCATGCCAAGATCCTCATCGATCCCGCGAGCGCCGCGACGCGCCCGCTCGCGTCTGCGCCCGCCAGAGCGCACGCCCCATGAGCCAGGCCGTCCTGCCCCTGAACCAGATCGCCTTCGCGGTGCTCGACCTGCGCCGCACCGAGGCCTGGTGGCGCGAGGGGCTGGGTTTCCTTCCTGCGGGCGGCACGCGGGCGTTGTTCCGCGGCCCGCTGTCGGGCCGCATCCAGAAGCTGCCCGGTTCCGCGTGCACCTGCTGGTGCCTGCTCGGGCGCAACGACTGGTGCCAGCTGGAACTCTTCCAGTACGAGAAGCCGGCCTCCCAGCTGATGCCGGCCGATTACCGCACCAGCGACCTGGGCTACAGCCGCTGCGGTGTGTGGGTGGCGGATTTCGATGCAGCCCTGGCGCGCCTCGCGCGGCTCGGCAGCGTGCCGCTGGCCGCGCCGGTCGGTGTGCCGGGGAGGCGGCGCGCCTGCGTGCGCAATCCGGACGGCGTGTACGTCGAGCTCATGGAAGACGATCCGCTGCCGGCACAAAACGCCCGTGGTCGCCAGGATTGCCCGGTGGCGATCCGCAGTGCCACCCTGTCGACGCCGGACATGGACGCTTCGGTGGATTTCCTCACCCGCGGCCTCGGCATGCGCGAAGTGCCGCGGCAACTGCACGAGGACGCTCACGAGGCGCTGTGGGGTCTCGCGGGTGCGCGCTGCGAACGGCGCGTATTCACCGACGCCAGCGGCGATCCGGCGATGCTGCTCGAACTGGTGCGGTACCGCGATCCGCCGGGCCGACCATTCCCGCCCGGCTACCGCCTGTGCGACCAGCGCATCCTCAACGTCTGCTTCGGCGACCCGCGGGGAAGCGCGGGCGTCATGGCCCTGTACCGCCGGGCGCTCGGGGCCGGCGCGCGGCACAACTGTGCGCCGCTGAACCTCGGCATCACGGGCTGCGTGTACGTGAGCGACCCGCTCGGCTTCTCCTGGGAAATCATGTGGGCCCGCCCCGGCCTGGCGCAGCGCGCCTTCGGTTTCGTGCCGTTGCCGCGCGCGCAGCGCCCGCAGCTCGACAACCAGCGCGTCGAGGCGTCGTTGCGTATCGAGGCCCCGGCCGCGGAAGTCTTCGCGGTGCTGGGTGACCATCGCGGCATGAGCGACTGGGCCGGTTTCGGCGAGTACCGCCTGGTACGCCGCGGCGACGGGGAGCTCGGCGGACGGGTCGCCGAGCGTTTGCTCGAAAGCCCGCTCGGCACGATCCGCGAGCAGATCACCGACTGGTGGCCGGGTCGCGGCTATCGTTACCGCATCATCGCGGGCTCGCCGTTCATCGGCTACTGGGGCGAGGTAGGGCTGGTGCCGGAGGGTGATGGTACGCGGGTCGAGTGGATCCTGCGTTTCCGCTCACGCATCCCCGGGCTGGGCGGCTTGTTCCGGGTGCTGCTGCGGCGCAAGCTGCGCGCGGCGCTGCAAGGCCTGCGACAGCAGGTGTCGCGCGCGCGCAACCCGTAGCCCGGGCCGGCTGTCGATCGAGTCAGTGGAGGTTCCGAAACAGATGATCACGGGCGCTGAATACCGCCGTCTGCCGATCAACGGCTGCGAGATGAACGTGCTGCTCGCCGGCGAGGGCGAGCCGGTGTTGCTGGTGCACGGTTTCCCCGACGATCACACGGTCTGGCGCGAGCAGGTCCAGGCGCTCGTCGCGGCCGGCTATCGCGTGATCGCGCCCGATACGCGCGGTTGCGGCGAATCGGGCATTCCCGGGCGGGTGGCTGATTACCGCGTCGAAATCCTGGTCGAGGACCTGCGCGCGCTGCTCGATGCGCTGGGCATCGACGCGGTGCGCCTCGTCGCGCACGACTGGGGCGCGGTGATCGGCTGGCGGTTCGTGCTGGCGCATCCGCAGCGCGTCGACCGTTTCGTGGCCCTCTCGGTCGGGCATCCGACGGCCTACGCGCGCGGCGGCCTGGTGCAGAAGCTCAAGGGCTACTACGTCCTGCTGATGCAGCTGCGCGGCATCATGGAGTGGCTGGCAATGTGCGGCGACTGGTTCCTGTTCCGCCAGTTGACGCGCTACGCGGCCGAGTTCCCGCGCTGGCGCGAACGGCTGTCGCGTCCGGGGCGGCTCACGGCCGGCATGAACTACTACCGCGCGAACCTTGGTGCCTTGTTTGCCGGCGAGCTCCCCTCGGCGCGCGTGCCGGTGTTCGGCGTCTGGAGCAGCGGCGACCTCTTCCTCGTCGAGGGGCAGATGATCGCCAGCGAACGCTACGTGCGCGGACCCTGGCGCTACGCCCGGATCGACGGCGCCAACCACTGGCTGCAGGTGGATGCGCCCGCACGCCTCAACCCCCTGCTGCTCGAGTACCTGGGGTTGCCGCGCGCCTCGCTCTGACCGGGGTCGGATCCTGGCGGCTGCGCAGGCGGCCACCGGATGCCGTCCTGGCGCAATCGCACCCCGGGCTTTGACGGCCCCCCGTGGCAGCGGCTAGTCTTCGCGCTCATGCCCAAGCCAAAACAAAGCCTGATCGAACCGACGACCGTGGCGGCCTACGTCGAGGCGATCACCCGGGCGCTGCAGGCGCGCGGCGCGGATCCCGACGAGGTGCTGCGCGAGATCGACGTGTTGCGCATCCACGGCAACGACCCGCTGGTGCGCATCACCGACTCGACGGTCAATGCGATCTATGCCCGTGCGGTCGCGCTGACCGGCGACGAGTATTTCGGCCTGCGCGTGGCTGAACACATCGTGCCGGGCACGCTGCACGCGCTGGGCTACGCGCTGCTCGCGAGCGAGACTCTCGAGGATTTCTGCCACCGCTTCGTGCGCTATTACGGGCTGGTTTCGCAGAGCGCCGAGCTGCGCGTCCTCGTCGAAGGGCAGACGTTCAGGCTCGAGGCGGATCCGCGCAACCCCGATATCTGCGTCGAAACCCAGGACGTCTGGGCCGCCCTGGTCCTGCGCCTGATGCGGATGGCCTATCGGGCCGATTTCTGTTCCCGCGCGCTCGATCTGCGCCGTCCGGTCCCGGCCGGCGGCGAGGAGCCATTTCGCGCCTTTTTCGGCTGCCCGGTCCGCTTCGGCCAGCCGCATCTGTGTTTTCATTTCGAGCTCGCCGCGATGCGCGAACCCCTGCTCGGCGCCAACCGCGAACTGGCGCAGCACAACGACCAGATCGCGATGACCTATCTCGAGAAGCTCGACCGCGACGACATCGCGAATCGTGTGCGCACGCAGCTCGTGAACGGACTGAACGCCGGCATATTCAGCCGCGCGGAGATCGCGACGCGCATGCACATGAGCCCCAGCACCTTGCAGGCGAAGCTCGCGCGCCAGGGCGTCTCGTTCCTGCAGGTGCTGGACGATACGCGCCAGCAGCTGGCCCTCGGATATGTGCGGCAGAAAAGGCTCTCCATCACCGAGATCGCATTCATGCTCGGCTTTTCCGACGTGAGCAACTTCAACCGTGCGTTCCGGCGCTGGACGGGCAAGGCGCCCAGCGAATACCGCGTCTCTGCGACCTGAAGTTCCGCCGGCGAACCGGCACCGCAACACACCCGAGCCGGATCACCCGCTTCGCCTGCCCCTGCGCAGCGATGTCGGCGCCACGCCGAGCCAGCGCCTGAAGGCGCGGTTGAAGCTCGAGGTGTCCTCGAATCCCAGTCTTGCGGCGAGTTCCGCAATCGGCATGCTCGAGTATTTCAGCAGCCAGATCGCCTGCTCGGCGCGGATCTCGTCCACGATGGCCTGGTAGCTGCTGCCTTCTCGCTTGAGCCTGCGCATCAGGGTTCGTGCCGAGACGTGCAGATGGTCCGCGATGTCGGTGATTTCCGGGCAGGCGGCGACGCGCGTGTCCTCCAGGCTCCGGCTCACGAGCTCGCGAACGCGCGTGGATAGCGGCGTTGTCTCGGCGAGGTGCAGTTGCTCCTCGCATTCGCGCGTTGCACGCTCGCACAGTTTCGCGTCGGCGCTGAGGCAAGCGGTGTCGAGGGCTGCGCGCGGATAGCGCACCACCAGCTGCTCGCCGCCGAAGCCGAGCCGCGCGAAGCGGAACATGGCGTAACGCCCGACCCAGGGTGGCGAGGCGAACGGCATCTGTACGTCGAGGTAGTCGGCGTCGCTGCCGGTGACCGACTCGGTGAGGCGCACCAGCAGTGCGAGCAGCACCTCGTAGAGGATCCGGCGTGCCGATTCCGAGTGGCAGCGCAGGTACATGACTACCGTTGCGCCATCGGTCTCCTCCAGGTAGCGCACCGACAGGTTGCGCAATCGCAACGCGCCAAAGCGGCTGAGGACCTGCAGCGAGTCGCGCAGCGTGGCGCTGGTGACCGCCGCGTGGCCGACCGCGCTGTAGGCGACGAGCTGGAAGCGCGATCCCAGGTCCAGTCCGAACGAGGGGCACCCGAGGGCGGTACCGGCAGCTTCGAGAAATCGCTCGAAGGTGTCGAACTCCAGCCAGTCGCTGCTTGCCGTCACGCGATGGCTGTCCAGGCCGACCGCGGCGAGCACCGCCTCGGGATCCTTGCCGTTCTGCCTCAGCAGCGTGCACACGAAACGGATGTAGACCGGGTGAACAGTCTCGCCCGCTGAAGGTCGCGATGTGCGCATGATCAATACCTGTCGATCTCCGGTCGCGGGGCTCGCGGGCCCTGGCGCGGGGGCTGACGGCAGAGCTTTTTGTCAGTTTAAACCAATTGATCGTCGCTTCCCGCGTGCCGGCGCGACGGCGGGGCACGTTAGGGTAGCGCATACGGATTCAATCGAGGGGGAGCGTGGCGTGGACGAGATCAAAAAGGGTTCTTCGGGGCTATCGCGCAGGAATTTCGTGGCCTCGAGCGGCGTGCTGGCGGCAGGCGGGCTTGCGCTGGGCGCAGGACTCGCCCCGCGCGCGAGGGCTGAAGCGCTATCCGGCGGCACGTCGACTAAAGGTCGAACGGTGCCGTTGAACTGGAAGGAGGTGTATTTCACCAACTGTCCGATGGTGTCGGCCAACAACATCGATCAGGAACTGGGCTGGTGCAAGACCGATTTCAAGGCCATCGGGATCGATTACTCCTACTTTCGCAGCCGCCGCGAGAACGACTGGTACCCGCACTACATCCACAACCTCGACAACCTGATCCGTTTCGGTGGCCTCTATCCGCCAATTCACGTGCACGCGGATGTCCGCCGCACATGCCTGCTCGGCGCGACCTGGGTGTACGAAGGCGGCTGCATGGCGGTTCGCGCCGACGACAACCTCTGGCGGATGGAGGATCTGCGGGGAAAGAAAATCGGCCTTTCGAAGAGCCTGAACACGATCAAGAACGACTGGTGGCGCATCCAGGAACACATGGGCATCCAGAACATGCTCATGATGAACGACATGAGCATGAAAGACGTGCAGATCGTGGAATTCCCCTACGCGGACGACTGGTACGACGACCCCAAGATGCTGGCGCCGATGATCAACCCGACCGACCTCTGGGCCACCCGCGATCACAAGCGTGACCTCGCGTTCCGCCCGCTGGAGTCTGCACTGCTCAGTGGCAAGGTCGATGCGATCTACACGCAGAGCAAGGTATTCCAGCACCTGCAGGAAGACACGGGCGAGATCCGGATGATCGAGGATCTGTCGCGGTATCCGGACTGGAAGTTGCAGGTCGCGAATACGCCGGCCGTCATCACCTGCACCGATGTCATGGCCAGGGAGCACCCGGAACTCGTCGTGACTTACATGAAGAGCATGATCAAGGTGGGGCGCTGGGCCAACGAGTTCAAGCAGGCAGCGGCCGTGATCCTCGACCGGCAGACGTTCTACCGTGATGCCGAGGACACGTACCGGGGCATCAAGGACGTCGACATGGTGCCGAACCTGTCGCACCAGAACCTCAGCTGCATCGAAACCGGCAAGGACTTCATGCTGAAGAACGGCTACATCAAGAACGATTTCGACGTGCATGCCTGGGCGGCGCCGGAGTTCCTCGAAATGGCTGCGAAGGAACTGCTCGAGGAGGCGTGGAAGAAGAAAACCACCGAGATGCTGCCCGAGCCTTCGGAGCTCCAGCTGGAGTCGCGACGGATGGGCTAGCGCAGTCCGGTGTCATGGATTTACTGAAACGAGCGAAACAGATGAAATTTCCCTGCATCGCCCTCGTGGCGGTTCTGGCGGCCAGCGCGGTCGCCCCTGGTCATGCCGCAGAGCAGGCCGGCGCGCAGCCCGTGAAAGTCGATATGCCGGGTGTCGTGAACTTTTCGCGAATCGACCACTCCTCCGGTTTCGCCGGGTCCACGGCAGGTTTCGGTGGTGCGACGCAACCCTCCGCGATGTCATCGTTACGCGGCGCAGGCTTCGCCACCGTGATCGGCTTGCGCTTTGCCAGCGAGGCAGGCGCCGAGATCGAGGCGGGTCGCGTGGCCGCCGAAGCGGCCGGCCTGAAATACATCCATTTGCCGTTCGACCCCAAGAACCCAGGTCCGAAAACGCCCGACACCGAGGTCATCGGGGAGTTCCTGGATGCGCTCGGTCACGAGGCGAATCAGCCTGTCTACATCCATTGCAATTCGGCAACCCGCGTCGCGGCACTCTGGATGATCGGCCGCGTGCTCGTGGACGGCTGGGAGATCGACGCCGCCGGCAAGGAGGCCGCGCTGATCGCCGCGAAGCCGGAGGAAGCCATCGCGTTCGCAACCCGGTACATCGAATCCCGGCGCCAGTGACCGGGATGGATGCCGATCCACCCTGGCCACGTCGCAACGTGCAAGCTCGGGACGGAGCACGTCGTCACAGGAGAGCCGATCATGAACACCGCGACCCCCGCCGCGTGCGCCAATTACCGTCCCACCTCGACAATGCGCCAGCACATTCACCTGGCGCCGCGGCGGATGAGCTGGGATTTCTCCGGGGTCCCGGCGTGCCCGGTGGAGGACGATCCCAATCTGGCGGCCTTCATCCTGGCGATCTCCTACTTCGTGGTCGCTTTCGAGGACTTCGGCATCCCGGTGGTGCGCAACCACCTGGCGAAACTCGCGGGCTATCCGGAACTTGCCCGCGAGGCGCAGGCCTTCATCACCCAGGAAGCGCTGCACTCGCAGGGACACGTGCTGCTCAACACCGTGATGAACGAGCGCCACGGCATCGACACGACCGTGATCGAGCGCGAGTTCCGCCGCTTCATCCACGACATGTCCGCCGGCGCGCAGCAGGACCAGCTCGCCGCGGTGGCCGCGCTCGAGCACGTGATCTTCAGCATTGCAGAGTGGTACGAGACCACAGACGAGTTGCGCCGGCGTGTGCACCCCGAGGTGGACCGCCTGGTGTTGTGGCACTGCATGGAGGAGACCGAGCACACGGCCGTGGTCTACGACGTGTACGAGTACATCTACGGCGCGCAGCCCGACGCCTACAGCCGGCGAATGGCGGCACTCACCCGCGGCACCCGCTGCGGCGTGCGCGCGCTGGTGCGCATGTGGCGCGCGCTGGTGCCGCAGATGGCGCAGCGCATGGGTTGCTCCGCGGCTTCGGTCATGCCGTGGGTGCACCTTGCCACGGAGGGCAGTCGCTACCTGGTTGATTTCCTGCGTTTCCTTTCGCCGGGGTTCACGCCCTGGCGCGATGCTGCGACGGCAGGTCTGCTGCCCTCGCTGCGCGAGCGGATGTCGCCGCGCCGCCTGCGACCGGACGGGCTGCATGCGGTGCGGGTGGCCAGCGTGCGCGAGGTATCGGCGGACGCGCGTACCTACGAGCTGGTCGCGCCGGACGCAGCACAACTGCCGCCGTGGACGCCCGGCGCCCACATCGATGTCGAGATCGAGACGGGGATCGTGCGCCATTATTCGCTGTGCGGCGATCCGGCAGATCGCGGCTGCTACCGTATCGCCGTGAAGCGCGAGGACAGGGGACGTGGCGGGTCGCTGCGCATGCACCAGGAGATCCGCAGCGGCGACACCCTGCGCATCTCGCTGCCGCGCAACCTGTTTGCCCTGCAGCAGCAGCCCGCCGGCACGAGCACGCTGCTGCTGGCCGGGGGCATCGGCATCACGCCACTGCTGGCGATGGCGTATTCGCTGCACGCCGCGGGTGCGGATTTCGAGCTGCATGTCTGCTCGCGTGACCGGCAGTTCCTTCCCTTTGCCGACGACATCGTGCGCTGGCCGTTCAGCGCGAGCGTGCGCACGCACCTCGACACGCAGGCCGCCGGCGGGCGCGTGGACCTGGGTCGGCTGATCCCGCGCTGGGATGCCGGGAAGCCGCGTGCGCTGTATGTCTGCGGCCCCGCGCCGTTCATCGACGCCGCGCTCGGCGTGGCGCAGCAGGCGGGCTGGCCGGCCGAGGCGCTGCATTGCGAGCGATTCGCGCACGATGCCGCAGGGTCGAAGCCCGACGACGCGCCGTTCACGCTGCACCTTCGGCGCAGCGACATCACGCTGAACGTTCCGGCCGACCGCAGCATCCTCGAGGTGATGGAGGCGCGGGGCATGAAGCCAGCCTCGTCCTGCCGCGAGGGCATCTGCGGATCGTGCATCTGCACGGTGGTCGAGGGCGAGGTCGATCACCGCGACGCCGTGCTCACCGCCCTGGAGCACCGGCAGACGCAGCGAATCGCGATTTGCGTCTCGCGCGCGCGCGGCGAGCGACTGGCAATCGACCTGTGACCGTACCGTAACGCGAGACTGCGCCAGAACCCGGGGCCGGCGACGCGCATGCGCATCATGAGGCGCCGTAACCTGCAGGCGAGGCTCGCGTGCCAGGACGTATCCGGCGGCGCTTTGGGGCATAATCGGGCGCTGAACAGCAGCACCGGAGCCTGACAGGGCGGTGGACAATCCGACGTCTCGCGCAATTGCGCGGTCCCGTATCGACCGGGCTCCGGCCTGGCTGGACCTGGTCCAGGGCGCCAGCGGCCTCGCGCTGGCGCTGTTCATGTGGGGCCACATGCTGCTGGTTTCCAGCATCCTGCTCGGCAAGGACGCGATGTACCACGTCGCGCGCTTCTTCGAGGGCGTCTACTTCTTCGGCCGGCCCTACCCGCAGCTGGTCACGGCGATCGCGGGGGCGATCTTCCTGCTCATGATCGTGCACGCGGTCGCGGCCATGCGGCGCATGCCCTCCAGCTACCGCGAATACCGCACCCTGTTCCGCCACTCCCGCGACTTGCGCCACGCCGACACCTGGCTGTGGCTGATGCAGGTCGCGACCGGCCTGGTGCTGATGTTCCTCGCCGGCGTGCACCTCTACACGATGATGACGCACCCGGGCGATATCGGTCCCTACGAATCGGCCGACCGCTTCGTCAGCGGGCGCATGTGGCCGCTGTACCTGGTGCTGCTGTTCGCCGTCGAGCTGCACGGGGGCATCGGGCTGTACCGGCTGGTGCTGAAGTGGGGCCTGCTGCCACGCAGCGCCGATCCGCGCGCGCAGCGTCGCCGCCTGGTGCGCCTCAAGTGGGCGATCACCGGTTTTTTCCTCGTGCTGGGCCTGCTGACATTCGCCGCCTACATGAAGATCGGCATCGAGCACCGCGACCGTGCCGGCGAGCGCTACGTGCCCGTGGCGCTGCGCGAGGCGGTGCCGCAAGCAGGTGGCGGCTGATGCGCACGATCCAGACCGACGTGCTGGTCGTGGGCGGCGGCCTCGCCGGGCTGCGCACCGCGATCGGCGTGCGCCGGCGCGGCTTCGAGGCGATTGTGCTGAGCCTGGTGCCGGCCAAGCGCTCGCACTCGGCCGCGGCGCAGGGCGGCATGCAGGCGAGCCTCGGCAACGCCGCGATGGGCGAGGGCGACAACGAGGACGTGCACTTCGCCGACACCGTGCGCGGCAGCGACTGGGGTGCCGACCAGGACGTGGTGCGCATGTTCGTGAACACCGCGCCGAAGGCGGTGCGCGAGCTCGCGGCCTGGGGCGTGCCGTGGAACCGCGTGCAGCGCGGCGAGCACGAGGTGGTGATGAACGGCAAGCGCGTCACGCTCACCGAGCGCGACGAGGCGCACGGACTCATCACCGCGCGCGATTTCGGCGGCACGCGCAAGTGGCGCACCTGCTATGTCGCCGACGGCACCGGGCACTCGATGCTGTTCACGATGAGCGACCAGGCGGTGGCGAACAGCATTCCGGTGCACGAACGCATGGAGGCGCTCTCGCTGATCCACGACGGCGCGCGCTGCCATGGGGTGATCGCGCGCAACCTCGCCACGGGCGAGCTCGTGGCCTACGCGGCGCGCGCGACCTGCATCGCCACCGGCGGCTTCGGGCGCATCTACCGCGTCTCGACCAACGCGATCATCAACGAGGGCATGGGGGCGGCGATCGCGCTGGAAACCGGCGTTGCCGCGCTCGGCAACATGGAAGCGGTGCAGTTCCACCCCACGGCGATTTTTCCTGCCGGCATCCTGGTGACGGAAGGCTGCCGCGGCGACGGCGGCTTGCTGCTCGATGGCCGCGAGCACCGCTTCATGCCCGACTACGAGCCCGACAAGGCGGAGCTGGCCTCGCGCGACGTGGTGTCGCGGCGCATGGAAGAGCACATTGCGGCCGGGCATGGCGCGCGCTCGCGCTTTGGCGAGCACCTGTGGCTGGACATCCGCCTGCTCGGGCGCCGCCACATCGAGACGCGGCTGCGCGAGGTGAAGGAGATCTGCAACTATTTCCTCGGTATCGATCCGGCCGAGCAGCTGATCCCGGTGCGCCCGGCGCAGCACTACTCGATGGGCGGCATCCGCACCGATCACCGCGGCGAGAGCCGCACGCTGAAAGGGCTGTTCGCGGCCGGCGAGGCGGCGTGCTGGGACATGCACGGCTTCAACCGCCTGGGCGGCAACTCCGTGGCGGAGACCGTGGTGGCAGGCATGATCGTGGGCGAGTTCATCGCGGACCACTGCGAATCGCCCGACGGCGCGGCCGATGTGCCGATGGCGCTGGTGCGCGAATTCCACGCGCGCGAAAGCCGCCAGCTCGCGGAGCATGCCGCGCGCGGCGGTCCCGAGAGCCCCTTCGCGCTGCTGCGCGAGATGCAGGTGGCCATGACGGACAACGTCGGCATCTTTCGCAGCGGCGAGCGGCTCGCCGAGGCGGTCACGCAGTTGCAGCAGCTGCTCGTGCGCAGCCGCGACCTCGGGCTGCGCAGCCAGGCGCGCGGCGCGAACCCCGAGCTGGTGGCCGCCTACCGGCTGCCGCGCATGCTCAAGCTCGCGCTGTGCGTGGCGCAGGGCGCGCTGGCGCGCACCGAGAGCCGCGGCGCACATTTTCGCAGCGATTTCCCCGTGCGCAACGACCGCGACTGGCTCGCGCGCACGCTGGCGACCTGGCCCGACCCGGATGCCACGCTGCCGGTGCTCGCCTACGAGCCGCTCGACGTGCGGCGCATGGAGCTGCCGCCCGGCTGGCGCGGTTATGGCGGGAAAGACTACATCGACCACCCCGACACGCCGGCGCGCCAGGCCGAGGTCGACCGGGTGCGCGCGGCAACGGCCGGCGCCGGCCGCCTTGCGCAGCAGCAGGCGCTGATGCCCTGGGAGCACCAGTTGCCGCCGCCGCTGCGTGGACGCAATGCGAGGCTGGGAGACCACGACACATGAGCGAGACCGTCACCGCCCGTCCGCGCACGCTGGAGATCAGCGTGTTGCGCCACAACCCCTCGGATCCGGTGAGCACGCCGCGCCTGGAGCGCTTCGAGATCGAGGAGGCCGACGGCATGACGCTGTTCATCGCGCTGAACGAGATCCGCGAGAACCAGGACCCGACGCTGCAGTTCGACTTCGTCTGCCGCGCCGGCATCTGCGGCGCCTGCGGCATGCTGATCGACGGTCGGCCCGGGCTCGCCTGCCGCACCCTGACGCGCGATCTCGGCAGCCGCGTCACGCTGGCGCCGTTGCCGGTGTTCCGGCTGATCGGCGACCTTTCGGTCGATACCGGTGAGTGGATGCAGGGCATGGCCGAGCGGCTCGAGACCTGGGTGCACCCGCGCGAGCAGGAGCCGGACCTGGGCGCGCTGGAGGAGCGCATGGAGCCCGCGCTGGCCGAGCAGATCTACGAGCTGGAACGCTGCATCGAATGCGGCTGCTGCGTGGCGGCCTGCGCCACGGCGCGCATGCGCGAGGACTTCGTCGGTGCGGCCGGATTGAACAAGATCGCACGCTTTCGGCTCGATCCGCGCGATGCGCGCAGCGACGCGCAGTTTTACGAACTGATCGGCGACGAGAGCGGCGTTTTCGGTTGCATGACGCTGCTCGGGTGCGAGGATAATTGCCCGAAGAACCTGACTCTTTCGACACAGATCGCGTTTCTTCGTCGCAAGATGCTGATTGCTGCCTCCTGAGGCAGGTCGTCCGGCCGCGGGGCCGACCGCACGGTCCGGCTGCGCGCCGCGGGGTAATTTTCACGCTCACCAACCGTGCGACCAGGCGAAGTGAGAACCATACTTTGCTCAGCCGGCACCAACGGGTGCGGTGAAAAAACCTGTCCAGGAGAATTTTCCATGATGAAACAAAACTTCCTTGCAGCCGCTGTCGCCGCTCTTGCCCTGCAGGCTGCCATGCCCGCCGCTGCCGAAGACGCCGACAAGTGCTGCTTCCGCCTGACCCCCTACTACTGGGCCGTGGGCATCGACGGCAACCTCGAGATCAATGACGAACAAGGCAGCACCGACATCGACTTCAACCAGGACATCGGTGACGTCACCGACAACCTGGAGTTCAACGGCTCCCTGATGCTCGAGCACAACAAGGGCCGCTGGAGCAACTTTGCCGCGGTCGATTACATCAAGACCGAGAACGACGACACCGACATCAACGTTGCGGGCAGCGAGATCGAGGTGGAAGCCGACACCCTGCTGGCCACGGCAGCGACCGGCTACCGCTTCGGCGCCGGCGGTGATTCCTGGGTGGACCTGCTGGTGGGCGTGCGCTACGGCAAGCTCGACCTCGAATTCAACGAAAAGAACGGCCCCGGCAGCTTCAATGCCGACGACGACCTGGTCGATGGCATCGTGATGCTGCGTCCGCGTGTCGCGCTGGGCAGGAACTGGGCGTTCAGCCCGACGGCATCGATTGGCGCCGGTGATTCCGACCTGGTCTGGGAACTGGCTCCCGAACTGGTGTACACGAATAACTGCTGCAACCTGGAATTCCGCTTCGGCTACCGTACCGTGAACTACGAGATCGAAGAAGGCGACGCAGAGGCCGACTTCTCGTTCCAGGGCCCGATGGTGGGCCTGGGCTTCGCGTTCTGACGCTGGCCTGAAAGCTTCCAAAGGCCGCCTGCACCCGGTGCAGGCGGCCTTTTTTCGTTCCGGGGCATGAGTGGGCGCGACGAATATCCTAATATCCGCAAATCATTATTCATGGCTTGCTTATTCCTTTTAGAATGCGCCTCGCAGAGAGTATTCGCCGGGAGAGACGCTGATGGATTGGCAGGGATGGTTCACGGTCGCGCTGACCGTCGCGGTACTCGCCACGCTGATCACCATTCCGCGCCTCACCACGGACCTGGTGCTGATGGGAGCCTTGTTGCTGCTCAGCATCACCGGGATCCTGCAGCCCGACGAAGCCCTGTCGGGATTCGCCAACACCGGCCTGATGACCGTGGCCGCGATGTTCATCGTCGCGGCGGCCATCCGCGCCTCGGGCGGTGTCGACCTGGTGGTGGAGCGCGTGCTGGGACGCCCGGCCGGCCCGCGCGGCGCGCTGGTGCGCCTGATGCTGCCGGTGGTCGGGCTGTCGGCCTTCCTGAACAACACCCCGGTGGTGGCAACCATGATCCCGGCGGTGAGCCAGTGGGCGCGGCGGATCAAGGTGCCGAGCTCCGCGCTGATGATTCCGCTGAGTTACGCCTCGATTCTCGGCGGCACGATCACGCTGATCGGCACCAGCACCAACCTGGTGGTCAACGGCCAGTACCAGGTGCTGACCGGCAAGCCCGGCTTCGCGCTGTTCGACATCGCCCCGATCGGCCTGATCGCGGCGCTGGTGGGCACGCTGTTCGTGGTATTCGCGGCGCCGAAGTTGCTGAAGGTGCGCCGCAGCCCCGACCAGACCTTCGCCGACACGCGCAGTTTCACCTTCGAGGTCGCGGTCGCGCGCGACGGCCCGCTGCTGGGCAAGACCATCCAGCAGGCGGGACTGCGTCATCTGGAACGCATCTACCTCGCCGAGATCGAGCGTGACGGCAGCGTGATCACCGCCGTGGCGCCCGAGGAGATGCTGCGCGGCGGCGACCGCCTGGTGTTCGTGGGCGAGACCGAGGCCATCGTCGATGTGCTGCGCATCAACGGCCTGGTGGCCGCGGTGGGCAGCCAGCCCGCACTGGAACGCAACGTGCCGGAGCGCCGCCTCGTGGAGGCCGTGGTGGCCGAGCACTGCGAGGTCGTGGGGCACACGATCCGCGACGGGCGTTTCCGCGACCGCTACGGCGCGGTGGTGCTGGCGGTGGCGCGCAACGGCGAGCACATCCGCGGGCGGCTGAGCTCGATCATCCTCGAACCCGGTGACCTGCTGCTGCTCGAGGCGCGTCCCGCGGTGGTGGGCCGCCTCAAGCAGTCGCGCGACTTCCTGCTGATGAACGTGCTCGAGCACGAACTGCCCGATCATTCGCACGCGTTGATCTCGTGGGCGATCCTCGGCGCAATCATCGCGCTGGCGACCACCGGCCTCATGAGCATGCTGAATGCCGCGCTGCTCGGCGTGGCCGCGATGCTGGCGACGCGCTGCATCGGCGTGAACGAGGCGCGGCGCTCCCTCGACCTGCCGGTGCTGGTGACCATCGCCGCGAGCTTCGCGCTCGGCAACGCGCTCGAGAAGACCGGCGCGGCGGAATATCTCGGCAACGGCATCGTGGCCGCCGCCGGCAACGACGCCTGGCTGCTGCTCGCGCTCACCTACCTCAGCGTGATGGTGCTGACCGAGCTGATCACCAACAACGCCGCCGCGATGCTGATGCTGCCGGTAGTGCTCGCGATCACCGAGGCCGCGGGCCTGCACGACGTGCCCTACGTGATGGCGGTGATGATGGCGGCGTCGGCGAGCTTCGCCACCCCGATCGGCTACCAGTGCAACCTGATGGTGTACGGACCCGGCGGCTACCGTTTCTCCGACTTCCTGCGCATCGGCGTGCCGATGAACCTGCTGATGGCGCTGGTCACGATCGCCGCGATCCCGTTCATCTGGCCGCTGCAGCGGTGAGACGCGGCCTCGGCGCCGCGCGTGGGCACGGCCTCGCGGTCGCGCTGATGATCTGCGTCGCGGGTCTGATCGCTGCCTCCGATGCGCTCTTTGCGTCGAGTGCCCAACTCATCGCCTTCCTCGAGGCCGAGATCGTCGCGCGTCCGCTCGCCGGCCAGCTGCTGTTCGTGCTGCTGGCGATGCTCTCGGCGATGCTGGCCTTCTTTTCCAGCGCGCTGCTGGTGCCCGTCGGCCTCAGCGCCTGGGGGCCGTTGGCGTCTTCCGCGCTGCTGTGGGTTGGCTGGTTGCTCGGCGGCATCGCGTCCTTCGCGGTCGGCCGGTTCCTGGGTGACACGGTGGCGCCGGGCCTGCTGGGCAGCCGGCGGATCGCGAGCTTTCGCGAGCAGCTCAACGCGCGCACGCGCTTCCTGCACGTGCTGCTGCTGCAGGCCGCGCTGCCGTCGGAGATTCCCGGCTATGTCCTCGGTATGGCGCGTTACCCGTTCCACCGTTATCTCGCCGCGCTCGCGCTCACCGAACTGCCCTACGCGCTGGGCACGATCTATCTCGGGCAGAGTTTCCTCGAGCGGCGCAGCGTGATGCTGCTGGCGCTGGGCGTGCTCGCGATCGCGCTCAGCACCACGTTCTACCGGCTGTTCCGTGAGGGGATCGGCGCCAGGCGCGGCAACTGAGAGGCCGCGCCCCCGCGGTTACTCATTCGAAGCCAATATCTGCCTGCGCGATCGCGCCCTCGATCTGCAGCATGCGCCGCTTGGTGCGCGCGCCGCCCGGCGCCGAAAAGCCGCCGAGGCTGCCGTCGGCGGCGACGATGCGATGACAGGGCACGACGATGGGAAACGGGTTGGCGCCCAGTGCCTGTCCCACTGCCCGGGCGGCGCCCGGCGTGCCGAGCCGGCGCGCGAGCTCGCCGTAGGTGATGGTGTTGCCCGGCGCGATCGCGCGGGCGGTGGCGAATACGCGGCGGTGGAATTCCGTGATGTCGTCGAGGTCGAGCACGAGGTCGCGCAGATCGTCGCGCGCGCCCGCCAGCCGCGCGACGATGCGCGTGATGGCCGCTGCTATCGCAGGCGGCGCCGGCTGTTCACCGGCGTGCGGTACGCCCCGGGCGATATGCCGGCGCAGGGCTTCCTCGTCAGCCGCTGGCAGCGCGCAGCGCGTGATGCCGCGCGCGCCCCAGGCGATCGCGCAGCGCCCGATCGCGGTGTCGAAGAGCGCGTAGCCGGTGGCGTGCGCCACGATTCAGTTGCCGATCACGATGCGCGTCGCCCCGCGTTCGCGCAGCCATTGCGCGGCGCGCGCCGACTGGTCGCCCGCGAGCACGATCGCATCACCCTCGACGTTGCCGCCGGTGCCGAGGGCCTGGCGCATCTCGCGTGCGAAGCTCTCCAGCGCCGCGCCCGTCAGCGCGACGCCGCGTACCAGCGTCGCGGTCTTGCCGCCGCGACCCTTGCGTTCGCGCGCGATGACGAGCTTCGCGGCGAACGGGCTGTCGCCGGCGCTTGCCGCGGCGGGTTCGTCGCCCGTTCCCTCGGGCAGCGTGCCGCGCAACGAGGCGAGGGCGGCGAAGGGGTTCGGGGTGGCGGGGGCCGCGGGCCCGGGTTGGTCCGAGCGTTGTTTTCCCATGGCGTGGTCCTTTCGTATGACGGCGCGGCGAGGGGCGGGCCCGTGCCGCTCGCGGCCGCCACCCGCACATCCATGTGCGGGCGGCTACGCGTGTTGCCGAAATCGCTCCCGGCGATTTCGGCATCCACATGTCCGCTCGCGGCACGGGCCCGCCCCTCGCCGCGCCTCGGGTTGATGGTCATCCGTCGCGCGGATGCGTCGCCTTTGCACGCGGGTTTGCACAGGCGCCCATTCTACCTGCAGGATAGCGGCGCTGGCGCTCCGCCGTTCCCCTGTTCCGGACCTGCAACATGCCCCTGTCGGCGTACATCCTGTATTTCACCACCGTGCTGATCTGGGGTTCGACCTGGCTCGCGATCAAGTTCCAGCTCGGGGACATCGATCCGCTGGTCTCGGTGATCTACCGCTTCGGTCTCGCGTCGATGCTGCTGTTCGCCTGGTGCGTGCTGGCGCGCGCGCGGCTCAGGCTCGCGCCGCGCGAGCACTTCTTCATCGCGTTGCAGGGCGCCTGCCTGTTCGGGCTCAACTACTGGCTGGTGTACTGGTCCGAGGTCTACCTCACCAGCGGCGTGGTGGCGGTGATATTCGCCACCATGGTGTTCATGAATTTCTTCAACGCGGCGCTGTTCCTGAAACGCCCCCTGGTGCCGGTGGTGCTTTTCGGCGGGCTGATCGGCATCGGCGGTGTCGCGCTGCTGTTCTGGCCCGAGTTCGGCAGGCTGAGCATCGATGACACCGCGCTGCGTGGTCTGTTGCTGGCGCTGGCTTCGACCTACGTGGCCTCGCTCGGCAGCATCCTGGCCACGCGCAATGCGGTCTTCGGGCTGAAGGTGATCACGGTGAACGCCTGGGGCATGTTCTACGGCACGGCGCTGCTCACGCTCGCGGCGCTCGTCACCGGGGCCGAGTTCCGTTTCCCCGCCGGCCTGCCATATACCGCCTCGTTGCTGTACCTGTCGGTGTTCGGCTCGATCGTGGCTTTCGGTGCCTTCCTGCGCCTGATCGCGCTGATCGGTCCGGAGCGCGCGGGCTACAACGCGATGATGACCCCGGTGGTCGCGCTGCTGCTCTCGACGCTGTTCGAGGGCTACCAGTGGACGCTGCCCGCCGTGGCCGGGCTGGTGCTGATCGTACTGGGCAACGCGCTGGTGCTGCGTCGCCCGGCCGGTTCGTCTTGACAAGCGCCGCCGGCGCGGCGACTTTCCGCACTGCACACTTCCCTGACCAGCCGGAGACCCGCGATGAGTGAATTCGAGACCGTGCGCTATGCCGTGGACGAGGGCGTGGCGCTGATCACGCTGAACCGCCCTGCGGTGATGAATGCCTTCAACGGCCAGATGCGCCGCGAGCTGCTGGCCGCGGTGCGCTGCGCCAGCGACGATGCCGCGGTGCGCGTGGTCGTGCTCACGGGCGAGGGGCGCGGCTTCAGCGCCGGCGCCGATCTCGCCGACGGCGTCCCGCCGCTGGTGCAGCAGCAGATCGACGAGGAGTACAAGCCGGTGCTGATGGCGATCAGCGAGGCGCCCAAGCCTTTCATCAGCGCGGTAAACGGCGCGGCGGCCGGCATCGGCAGTTCCTTCGCGATGGCCTGCGACCTCACGGTGATGGCCGACAACGCCTACATCTACCAGGCGTTCATGGCGATCGCGCTGGTGCCCGACGGAGGCGCCACCTGGCACCTGGTACGCCAGCTCGGGCGCAAGCGCGCCTTCGAGGTGATCGTGGAAGGCGAGAAGATGGGCGCCGCGCGCTGCCTGGAGCTCGGACTGGCGAACCGCGTGGTGCCCGCCGAGCGCCTGCTCGAGGAGACGCTGGCGTGGGCGCGCACGATCGCGAAGAAGGCGCCGCTGGCGCTGCGCTACTCGAAGGAGGCGCTGAACAAGGCCATGCAGCTCGATCTCGCGGACACGATTTCCTACGAGGCCAAGCTGCAGAACATCACGTTCATCAGCGAGGACACACGCGAGGGTGTGCAGGCCTTCTTCGAGAAGCGCCCGCCGGTGTTCAAGGGGCACTGAAATTCCGCCACCCATTCACCAGGAGAAGAACCAGCAATGAGCACGCCGACTTTTGCCCAGCTGAAGAACTGGGCCGACAACTACGTGAAGCTGTGGAACGCGGGCGACCGCGCGGGCTGGGCCGCCAACTGGCGCGCGGTGGCGCCCGGCGAATTCAGCATGCTCGATCCGGTGGGCACGCCGATGAAGCACGGCTTCCAGCACTGCGCGCTGGATTCCTACGACCTGTTCCAGCCGACCGTGCGCTTTCGCGTCCACCCGGGCAGCCTGTTCATCTGCGGCAACGAGGTCGCGTGGCTGCTGGAGAACCACTTCAAGGAAGGTGGCGAGGAGCGCTTCGCCTACAGCATCGAGACCTACCGCTTCGAGCCCGACGGCTCCGTGGTGATCCGCACCTACTACAAGGTGCCCGCGCACGCGGCCGGCGACCTCGGCAAGCTGTTCGAGACCTATCTGCCGGACAGCCCCGCGGGCGCCTGAAGTCCCGTCGCCGCGCGCCGGGTTGTGGGAGCGCGCCCTGCGCGCGACTCTCGCGGGCAGGGTGTTCGTTCCGTAGGCCTGCACAGGCGGCACACCTTCGATCCGGCGCGCCGAGGGGCGGGCCAGGTCCGCTCGCGGCCGCCGCCCGCACATCCCTGTGCGGGCGGCTACGCGTGTTGCCGAAATCGCTCCCGGCGATTTCGGCATCCACAGGTCCGCTCGCGGACCAGGCCCGCCCCTCGTCACGCCTGCCGTTGGTGGTTCATCGTCGGTGTTCAGTTTCGTCGAAATGGCGCTCAAACCATGAAGAGCACGTACCACCAAGGCAGCACGTGCCATGCTGGTTCTCTTGCGAGGACCGTCTGCGGCATGGATGCCGCAGTCGAGCCTACATGGACGTATTCACGGCGTGTCCGCGCATGAGAGCCAGCATGGCACGGGCGGGGGCTAACCGCATGCCGTGACCAGCGCTCGATCGGGCGTCAGAGCTAGGCTCCGGCCGCCTCCAGCCACTCGCGGATTTCCGCCTGCGTCGGGATGCGCCCGCTGCTGACGAGTTTCTCGTTGATCACCAGTCCCGGCGTCGCGATCAGGTCGTAGGCCATGATGTCCTTCATCGCGGAGACCTTGAGCACCTGCACCTCGATGCCGCTGCCGCTCGCGGCTTCGCGCGCCACGGCCTCGAGCTTCCTGCAGTTGGCGCAGCCCGGTCCCAGTACCTTTAGCGTCAGCATGTGATTTCTCCGTATCGTCGTGAGGAAAGAAGCAATCGTCAGGTCGCGTGGCTCCCGGGAGTGACGCGCTCATGCAGCCGGTTGACCGTCAACGCCAGCGCGGCAACGAAGCCGAGCGTCCCCAGCACGAGAAACCAGCGGTTCGCGCCGTCGATCCACGCCCCGTAGATCAGGCCCGCCGCGATGCTGAACAGCGCAACCCAGCCCACGTAGGCCGCGGTCTTGGGCCGTCCGATCACGGCAGCGACCATCAGCATGCTCTGCAGGCTGAGCTCGGGGTCGGCCATCAGGTAGGCCAGCAGCGGTCCCGGGTGCATGCCGAGGTCGAGGAACATGCGCGCCACCGGCACTTCCACCAGTGACGGGAAGTACATGAACACGCCGAACAGCACGGCGACCGCGTTGGCGAAGAGGTCGTTCTGTCCCGCGAGCGACTCGATCCACTCGGGGCGGATGAGCTGGCGGGCCACGCC
>Ga0138256_10001562_pt1 | contig 24646 bp, 19 predicted proteins | sample KNB2016incub_MG_FD_105486 | JGI IMG/M metagenome (GOLD analysis project Ga0138256, IMG submission 105486) | Active sludge microbial communities from wastewater in Klosterneuburg, Austria - KNB2014incub_MG | ecosystem: Engineered > WWTP > Activated sludge > Unclassified | place: Austria...
CGCGGAGGCACGTTTGATGTCAATGTGAAACCTGAAGGTTTGCACAGTCTGAATCGCTGGATCTCGCGAACAACTGCACAGCTTCCCCGCTTCGTGGGATGTCAACTCCGACTTGTGGCACTACCTTGAACACCCAATCCACATTCGGTGTGTCGGACCGAAGCAGATTTTGGCTGAGGCAACGGTGTGGAGGTTTCCCCATGCGCCGCAGCGCGCCAAAAAAGGAAGTCCATCTGGCAGTGACTCCTGGATGATTCAAACTGCAACTCGTTTGAATTATTGGCACAATCTCCGCTCAAGTTAACGCCTGACCATGTGAACTTCCTCCTGAATGGCAAGTAATCATCACTAGCCAGCGAACTGACCACACCCACTCTCCGTCCTCACTTTTCCATCTACTCGACGCCACCAAGCTAGAAAATCCTCCGCACATCTTGATAGAATCATTGATCGTGCGGCCACTACGGTTCGGTTAGGACTGAATTAATGGACTACAAAGCGAAGTTAAACGCCTCTCAAGCGAAGGCGCATTTGCAAAACATAGCGACAAAAATTGATCGCGATATGAGCAAATTGCGGTCGCAAGCGGACGAGTCACCAACGGCGCGACGTAGATGGATTTGGGAACTGATACAGAATGCGAAGGATGTGCACAACAACGGCGGGGTCCGAATCCAAGTCGATTGGGACGACTTCCTCGAATACTTGGAATTTAGGCACACCGGGAAACCCTTCTCCGCAGACAATATTCGATTCTTAATTGAGCAGATTTCGACAAAAGACCGCACGATGGACAGTTCCGGACTGCCTACGGCAACGGGGAGGTTTGGCACTGGATTCTTGACAACACACTTGTTGTCAGAGCGGGTGACAGTAATGGGCGTGGCGAAGGAGCCGGAACTGGACTACAAGCGGTTCCAATTTGAGCTAGACAGAACTGGCTATGAGCTTGATGCAATCAGCACGGCCGTTGAACGGGCGAAACAGTCGGTCGAGAACCTTGACGACTTGCCAGTTTACGCGGACTACGATCCAGACGCGTTTAACACAGTTTTTAGGTATTCAATCAATGATGCACTTGGACAACGAGTAGCCGGTGATGGTCTTGCCGACGTCGATCGCTGTTTGCCGTATGCTCTAGTTTTTGTGCCTGAGATTCGTGGCGTTGAGATTAGTGCGGACGGACGAAGTTACGAGAGAATCAAAGATGCGGCAGTCGGGAGCAAAACCTTTCCGCAAGTCTCCATCAATGATCGCGTGCTCGGCCATACCGTGCTAAAGATGGTCACCGAGGAAGAGTCCTTCACGAGCATCTCACTTCCAGTTGAGATTGCTGACGGCCAGATATCAATCTTAGGACTGAGTGATCAGATTCCGCGGCTATTTTGTGCCTTTCCATTAGTGGGAACGGAGTGCTTTCCATTCCCTGCTGTAATCAACGATCCGCATTTCACGCCTACAGAGCCTCGCGATGGAGTGTTTCTAACGATTGGCGTGAGACCGAGCCCAGTCGCGGAACGCAATTGTGAGATTGTCCTCCGGGCCGTCAACCTGCTCATACGGCTATTGAATCGCGCAGTCACGGACGGCTGGGATGGATTGCATCACTTTGCCAACATTCGACCATTTAGAGACCCGCCAACGTGGGCGTCAGGCAAATGGTTTAGTCAACACGTCATACTGCCAGTGCGAAATGCTCTCTTGCGGGTTCCGATTGTGAATACCGCCGCACAGGGACGTGTTTCGATTCTTGACGAGGAAGGACGCAAGTACGTTCTGTTTCCCGCTGGATCCACCGAGGATGTTCGTGCAAGGATTTGGAGCCTCGCCACCGACTGGTTCCCTGAGCGATTGCCAAAGCAAGATGAAGTCGAGTTATGGTACCATCTCCTCTGGGAAGAATGTGGAACGCTCACCCTTAAAGACTTGGCACGACTTGTGGAGGGCGCTGGATCAGTTTTGAAGTTAGTGGAGCTGATGCCGCAGATCAACTGCATCGAATGGCTTAACAGATTTTATGAAGCCGTGGACTTGGACGATAGAAACCGTGACGCAATCGTGCATCACAATGCCATCTTTCCGAATCAGTTGGGCGCACTCCGCACTATCGCATCGCTTTACAATGACGCCGGTGATATTGGTGACGAGTTCAAAGATATCTTGAGATTACTTGGTTCTGACGTCCGCGATATGTTGGCCTTGCCAGAGATGCACTTCAAAGTCGAAGAACGCTCCATTGATCGGAAATTCGTTGTAAATCAGATCACACAATTGGCTACGGAAAAGAGTTGTGACCGGGACCGCGCCAGCGAATATCGAGAAGCCTTCACCGCTCTAATCAAGTGGTTTCGCGAAAACCCCGTGTCTGCTCAAGAACTATTCCCACTCCTCTACAGTCGCCGCCACCTGTTATACGACGACGAGTTCATTGTCGAGAGCATGGACAAGGCGGAGCAACTGAAGGAATTGCTTGCTGAAGCGGGCGTAGACCACGTTGCAGGCCTCAGACTCCTCTTGAGCAAACACCCGAACGCGACGGCTGCGATCGTTGAGGTCACTCAAGACATATTAGCCAGCTTGGGTATTACGTCCTTGGAAGACTGGGAAGAAGCCTTCAAAGACCAAGACCTTGCGGCCATGTTCTCTCACGAATCCACGCCGACCAAGGCAATGTTTCTCTACGTGCAGAGCCTGATAGAGCGAGCCAAGGCAAGTGTCATTGCGCACCTGCGTACTTTACGGGACTATGATGTTGTCAATGTCGAATCGACCGCCCCAACCATTCTTGGCAGCGTACTCAAGGACGGGCGCGAGATACAGATCGTAGTGCGGCCAGCTTACAATGGAGAGGTGATCATCTACTACGAAGCCGAGAGGGATGTTCTCGACTACGAGTACTCAGAACTCTGGGCTGACACCAGTACAAAGCCCACCTGCGTGACGCTGGGGCACATCTTGAAAAAAACGGGTATTGTGAAGTTCCCGATCTGATGGAGTACACATGAATCTACAAGACGAAATAGCAAGCATCCTGGACCAACAGGAAGGAGAAATACTTGAATTCAAGGCTGTCCTGCCACCTTCGGGTAGTATCGGCAAGATTCTGTGCGCATTCGCCAATGCCAAGGGCGGGCATCTCGTTCTGGGAGTCGCGGAGAACAACGGATCGCCAAACATAGTGGGATTGAGTAACGATTTTAATGCCGACTCGGTGACACGAAAAGCTGTTGACTTGCTGAGTCCCCCGCCAGTTGTCTTCCATCAATACGTGCAGTACGGCGGAAAGCGGCTGTATGTAATCAAAGTGGAAGCGAGCGGCGATCAAGTTTCCAGCAAGGGGCGAGTTTTTCTGCGTGTAGATGATCGAGTTGTGGAGGTCGAAGCCACGCCCAAGACCGCGTTTCGAGAAGCCGGGTTCGAAGGTGTCAAGGAGCTTTCAATCAGGTTGAATGGCTACAGCAATGGCACTGGGGCAAAGTCCAAGTTCGTCGAACACTTCCAGAGCGTGCTTAAAATCATCGATGATCTCGAAACACTACTCTATCCGAACTCCCCCACCACTCCGGCGACAAGTCGGGAGGGCAAGATCCTCGCGCGAATCCTATTCTCGTCTAGTGCGGACACTTTCGAATCTTATGTGTCAGACGTGCTGTACGAGATTTATCTGGCGAACCCAAATACTCTCAAATCCAACGAGCAAGTAACCGTAGAAGATGTTCTTAACTGCAACGACATTGAGGAGTTCGTCGATGTTTGGGCAAGGCGGAAACTGGGGAAACTGCAACGCGGTAGTGTCAAGGGATTCATTGCAGACAATAAACAGATGAAAGAATTAAACGCCGTCAATGCGAGCCAGCAGGACGATATCGAAAGAATTCTGCAGGTCCGCCACCTGTACTCCCACCGAAACGGTATCGTTGATGAAAAGTTCCTTAAGTACTATCCGGGTGAGTTTGAACTGAACAAAGAACACGCCATGTCGGTCGCGACGATGCTGGAGAAACTGGCCTACCTTGCCGATACCGTGGATCGAATCGATGCTGCTGCGATCGCTAAGTACTCCCTAGCGGCAATCAACTAACGATAGTCGGTCCAAGTGCTCCGCGGTGGATGTCGCTCGCCTGTGCATTCGTAACGCACTGCACAAGGCCGAGTCAGCAATAATCTCGGACTGCGTCTCAACTCGTTTTTGTGAAGCCCTCCGCCAGCAGCGCCACCCACATCGAAGTACGATCGTTTGCATCGACCTCCAGCAGTTCCGTCCGAAGTTAACTCGCCTCGGTCACATCGACAGGCGCTGCGAAGCGCATGTCCCCAGCGCGCGTCGGTCGCCCAGACCGACGCAGTGAGAATGAGGCGAAGATTGCACTTGATTTACCGCGCAGACCTTGAGAATGCGCGAGATTCTCAATGAGCGACCAATCGAATCGTCTGCGATGATGTTGGCTCGTCTGGTCGCAGAAGCGGCTTTGTCCGCTGATAGTACTTGCAGAGCGTGTCACGGGAGTCATGAAGAAGATGGCTTCCGGCACGACAAATTCGGCGTCGATCAAATTGGCGTGTCAGAGTGTGCCGAGTTCGATTCGGTCGCAGGTCCAGGCGATTGCGGTTGCGATAGAGAATTGATGAGACAACAAAAACAGGTACAGGGACCCCATCCTGTCCTAGCACTACGTGGAGCCTTACATGGATCGGGCGTTGGCTCGCGGCCTGCCAATCGTACCAGCTCCGTCAAGGTAGTCCTGCGGGCTCCACTTTGACGTTCGCCGGCGTGCGCGATTGGCCGCGAGGCCACGTTACTCTTTTCCCCATCTACATATGGGAACTCTCAAGAATCGCTCGGTTCCGGGCAACGACACATCATCGGTTCTGTCAGACGCTCCTCGCTTCACATTGCTTGAGGCACTGGAGGACTCCATTGACTCGCTGGAGCAACTGGATTCCGGCGAGTGGGAGCCGGATGCCAGCACGCTCGAGGCCGTTTTGCAATTGTACCGCGAGACTGTCGCGTGGGAAAAACAGCGGACAACCTTGTTCATCCTCACCGACGAAGATGCCCAGCAGGTCGCCAAAGAAGGCGGACTTGCAACTCCGCTGACTGTCGATGAGCTTCGCCGCATTCAACGTGGAGTTGACGCCGGAATGGGCGCAGCCCAATACGATTGCCTGGATGCTGCGATCGACTGCATCAAGTACGACCGTGCCGCTCAAAAACGAGCTTAGCAGTGCGTGTTGGACGGCAACTTCAAACCGGCACCGATTCGAATCAACGTATCCTGAGCTTGTTCGAATCGGTGCCGCACGTTGGCCTCCCATGAAAGCATGCAGCGTGTGGTAGCATCTGACACGCATGGAACGATTCGAATGTGATAAATGCGGGGCGTGTTGTCAGGGTTCGCTGATTGTCGAAGCCGATGATCTGGATGTCATGCGGGAACCGCGACTGATCGCGGGTGATGAGTCTCAAGGTGACAGATCAGTCGAGCAGGTCGTCCGGGAGATTCAGACCGAAGGCAAGATCGTCCTGCTGGCTTGTGGATCGGCGTGTGCGTTCCCTTGCGGAAGACAATCTCTGTTCGATCTATCCCACTCGCCCGAATTGCTGTGTCGCCATGCAGGCGGGCGATGACCAGTGTCAGGAAGCCAGAAATGCCGCAGGACTTTCGCCACTGTTGCCAACCGTTTTTCCTGAGTGAATCAGAAGAGTCGGTCGGAGCGTGTCCCTGATGATCGCTGCTTATCCGGCGAGGTTTTTGATGATGGTAATTCTGGTGACTGTTGCGGTTCCTTATGCTGACGAGAACCATCCTGCGGTGACATTGCTTCGAGCAAAGCCTTTCGGACTTCTTCGAGGGCATTGAGGACTGGCTCAATCTGCCCCTGTGCCAAAGTATCGACAGTACTCCGAAGTTCTGCAATCAGGCGGTCAAGTTCAAGTGAGCCCAGCCCGCCCAACCGCTCCGGCGGATGCAGCATCGTACGTTCGATCACAAGTCGATCATTCCAGTCAGCTGCCGTAACATCGCGGGCCATGCTCTTGACGTGGACATGTTCCGCAGGCTGCACCGGCAGGCCGTTTCTAGTGACCCATGAAAGGTCTTCCCTGACTTCGTCGAGTACCTGCCGCAATAATCGTACTTCTCCGATGAGTTGATCAACGGATGCGGACAAGTTTCCGGACTCTTCTGCCGCCACAGGTGCCGTGGGTTTGGATGCACGCTTTGCCATTGTTCAATACGATGCCACAAGACTGGCGATTCAATCAAACTGCAATCGGCTCAGCGGTGACGTGTCTCGCAAAACGTCGTTGTGATACACGACGGATAATGTCTGCACGCTCCAGAGATGGCGGATCTGCTGGCGACAATGTTTGCATCGAGAATGGTTTACTGGGCATGCCGTCGATAAGGAGCCGGACGTAGGCGGTGTACTTCGGCAGGCCGGAAAGATTTTCCGGAGCGATCTGGCCGGGGTATTTGCCGATCTGTTCCGCGAGCCGCTGCGCGTCGTCGCTGCCGACCTGGAAGGCGACGATCGATCCGACGTTGCCGAAGACGGCGTCGGACGTTTCGTCATCCAACTGCGATAGGTACTGATGGGCGACGATCAGTGACAACCGAAATTTGCGGGCTTCACTTAAAACGGACGCAAAGCTTCCTGTTGTGAAATTCTGAAATTCGTCCACATAGAGGCTGAAGTCTCTACGGTCTGTCTCGGGAATATCGGCTCTTGTCATCGCTGCCTGTTGAATACTCGTCACAAGCAACGCTCCCAGCAGCGTGGAGTTGTCCTCGCCGAGTCGTCCCTTTGACAGGTTCACGATCAGCACTTTTCCGTCGTCCATGATCCTGCGGAAATCGATCGCGGGATTCGGATGGGTGACGATTGCCCGAATCGTGCTGTTCACGACGAATGGTCTCAACTTATTCTGGATGGCGGCGACAGCCTCGGTTCTGTAGTTGTCGGACCAACTGGCAAATTCATAAAGCCAGAATGACCGTACAACTTGGTCACGAATCATGGGCACTACCTGCTCACGATACGGCTTCTCTCCGAGCAGTTGCATCACGGACATTAGATTGCCCCCGCGTTCGACGATCGCATAGACGGCATTCCTGAGCGTGTCCTCAAGTCGCGGACCCCAACTGTCATAAAGCTTTTTCATGGCACTCACCGCACCCGACGTGACTTGGTCAATCCGAGTAGCGTCATGGCAGGCCAGTGGATTGAACCCCACGATCTGGTCGCGATTGCCAGCGTCGAAAAGAATCACATCGTTTGTCCGATGACTTGGCACAAGAGCCGTGATGGAATCCGCGAGGTCGCCATGCGGATCGATCAGGCAGAGTCCCCTGCCCGATTGCATATCCGATACGAGCATATTCTGCAGCAGCGTGGTCTTCCCCATACCCGTCTTCCCAACGAGATAGAGGTGCCTGCGTCGGTCTTCATTGGCCAGTCCGACCGGACGACGATCATCGCGAAACAGTGTCCGACCGAGGATCACAACATCCTCTCCTTTTGAGCAGAGCGTGGAAGGAGCTTCCAGCTCCTGAAAGTCACTGCTTTGCATTCTTTCGGGCAGTGCCGCTTCCGTTGGTGGGTGCCAGAGTGTCGCCAGTTCCTCATGCGACAGCAGGAAGCTCGGCACATGTCCCGCAGTCGTGAGTCCACGCTGAGTACGACTGACAGAGAATGTCGCCAGGCGAGACTTGGTGAAAGCACCGAACGCGCCCGCCATACGGCGTAATCGCTCGCGAGCTTCGGAACGAGAAGAATCAGGGCAGGACACGACAAGCTGGATGCTGGATTCGAACAAATGCCCGCCAAGTTTATCGGCAGCCGCCTGCAGGTCTTCTTCCCGTTCGTGCAATCGGCTGGTGGACGTGTCGAGACTGGTGTGGCTCGGTTGCGGCGTACATCGAGCAAAAAGTCCAAAAATCCAGGCGACAAACCAGCGCCTCGGTCGCGTAATATGGGCGGCGAAGTACGCAGCCAGGCGGTGATGGCGGCGAAAGAACCCACGGTCCAGCAATTTGACGGATTGTCGAGCGTGATGGCAGCGTCGGCGGGACGCTGGCTGAATGCTGATTTCAATTCGACCCATGAGTCCGGCATCCGGCAGAATTGCCCGCAGCAGTCCGCTGACTGGATCTGCAAATGTGTGATTGAGCAGATCTTCAAATTGGGCATGTCGCAGAATCGGAAACAACTCCGGAAGCAAACGGAGTGTGCAGGCCCAAGTGCCGACCTCATCGGATGTCGGCTCCTCCATCGGTGAAATCGTCGCGTGCGGATAGCTGGCAATAATCGGTTCCAGAACCGTGTCTCGATCAACCGAATGACATTGAATAAAGAGTCCGACCTGTGTCTCGGACGATGCGTAGCTGAGTGTCACCGCATGTCGCAACCGAGCCTGATGGATAGCGGCCAGTGCCTTCTCCATGTAACGCGGACCGCGCGTGTTATTGGCCGGAACCGTCAGCAGAAACAGCACTCTCAAAGAGTAGCACACGCTCGGACATCGACTTCATACCTACAGAATCAGTAGAGCCGCCTTGATGCATTGCTCCAACTGCGACAGAAGCGGTGCGGAAAAATGTCCGATCTTGCGAACAATGTCCCGTTGATCGACCGTGTCGAGGTGTTCGGCTTTGACCGTCGAATCGTGCAGCAGGCCGGTCAATTTTCCATCCGTCATACTGATGTCAATCAGCAATTGCGTGGGCTCAGAGCGAGAACGAGTATTTGTGGATGTAATGATCGCCACAATCGTCGAATTCAAGCGGGCGTTCAAGCCATCGTTTTGCACGATGACCGCCGGACGCACTTTCGTCCCGACGCCCGATACAAATGAAATCGGCAGCAGTACGACATCACCACGATTGAATTTATTTCCTGTGCTCATCGTAGTTGTCGTAAACTTCCATGGAGGGGTCATTCCAGCCAGCATCACCGGCCGTCTTCGAGATCAACGGATAGATTTCACGCGGATCAAAATCCCCTTCCGCGAACAAAGCCCTCACAGTTTCGAATTGCTCGGCAGTGATGACGTAATAGATGCGGCTCGTCTGTTCATCGACGATCTTCACGGGCTGGCCGCGCTCGGCATCCAACGCTTGTCGAATTTGTTCAGTGAGTACAGGTGTCATGTCCTCATCATACCACCGACTAGCCCGTCTGGCGAGCGGGATATCGCCAAACCAGCACGTTAATTGTGAGCCGGAATCGTCAGAAAAACACGACGCAGGAAGATCATGCCGCTTTAGAAAACCGCCCCGATCGATGTGCGTGGATCTTCCGAGGCGGGCTGGCCCATCTCGCGACCGAAGGCTCCGTTCCTCGTTCCGTAGGGGCAGATGGAGGGGCCACGACTTGATACTCGGGCCGAGACAGCGGGCGAACGACTCAGCAAGACTCAGTCTATCAAAGAACGGGAACTGGCGCGACCGGTCGCTTCAATCTGATCGGCGTTCGCAAGGCAGATGAAGTCGGCTGGTAATTCACCAGCGACTGCCAGTGTCCATGATGGTCGTTAACAATCGCTGCGGTGACAGCATCGGGCGTTCCCAGAAAGCTGTCCTGTGTCGTGGCATAGATCAGTCGGCGATCAGAATTTCGGGCGAGTTCTCGAGCCAGCCAGAGAATATGATTGGCTCGCTCGCTACCAGTGGTCAGAAAAACAACGCGGAAGCCTGGACGAATGTCGTTCCGTCCGGATTCATTCCACAATCGCAGCACCCAATCCTGATACGTTTCGTAACCGAGGATCTTCGTGCGGATACTGTGTTCGCGTTGCGAATCGAGCGGTTCAGTGGCGTTGTCGATTTCAAACACCAGATTGAACCAGCCTCCGGCAAACGCCAATTGCAAATGGAAGTCTGGCTGCTGCCGGTATTCGCCGACCTGCAACGTCAATCGACCGTCACCAAGAATTCTAGCAACCGTCACTCCCCTCTCGTAAGCAGCAACGAGCGAATGCACAATGACGTCCGCTGTGGTCATTGCATGACGCACACGCGACGGAGCAATTTCCGACAGGCTCGCACGTGGCGGTGATTCAATCAATTCCGGGAACGCACTCCGATGTCCTTCAACGGTCAATCGATAATACGCCATCGAGCCGCCACCCGGGATCGCCGCAAACCAAATGCGAACAAAGCCGGCCGATGCCAACGCCTGCATTCGTTCGCGCACTCGGCGTTCATCACGAAACGGTTCTCCATCGAACGTCAGACTCACTTTGCGAATCTGAGAGGCTGTGAGCGGTGTCGCGTCCAGCAAGCGAAGCAACGCTAGATCACGATCGCTGAGAATCACACCTTGGGACATTGCGGGGAGTTACAGTATCATAGCCATCGCATTTTCCCGATTGCCCTATGAACAAACCTGGTGGCTACATCGACGTTGACCGACTGCAGGCCGAGACCACACTGGAAACAGCGGCCTCCAAATGCGGGATCCCACTGGACGTGAAAGGTTCCGGCCCCGAAGTCCGCATGGACTGCCTCTTCGGCTGTGCCGGTGATCACTACGGCCGCAAAGAAATCGCCATCAACACGGAAAACCCGCAGAAGGTTTTCCAGTGCCATGCCTACCAGTGCGGCTTTCGCGGCAACCTGCTGACCCTGATGCACGGATTTTTGACGCAGTCAAAACCCAACGGTGGAAAACTCAAGGGCGATGAATTCCAGCGAGTGAAGAAAGTGCTTGCTGGCAGTGGAGAATCCGCTGCGAGCCGACCAGACCTCAAGCCAAAGTCGGCCGCAGGCGAATCGCCGACTCCCCCACTCGCACCGAATCTGCCACTGATCGATTCGCCCGAGGAACGCATCCGCGAGCTGCACAATATCGACGAGAAGCTGCTACGCGACGTCTCCAGAATGAACCCGGCCGCCGCCGCGTACATCCGCCGCCACCCCTGCCTTTCTCCTGAGTCGATGACCAAGTGGCGCTGCGGCTACCTGCCCAACGACGGCGGAGGCGACAAACGCGGCTGGAGTCTCCGAGGCAGCATCCTCTACCCGGTGCTTTCCGAGCACGGCCATGTCCTCACCTGGGTCGGTCGCGACACACAGTACGAGCAGAAAGAACGCGACTACCAGCAACTCTCCCCCGCCGAACGCTCAAGCAAAGACCCGCCCGCGAAGCACCGCTTTCCCAAAGGTTTTCATCGGGGCCTCGAACTCTTCGGCCAGCAAGCCGGTCGCCTCAAAGAACCGGGCTACCGCGAGTTCATCCAGCAGCACGGCCTGACCCTCGTCGAAGGCTTCAACGACGTCATCAACCTCGACACCCTCGGCATTCCCTCCCTAGCCATCATGTCCAACCGTATGACCGAAGCCCAGGGAGAAAAAGTCATTCGCTTCGCCAAACAACTCGGGATCAACCGAGTCAACCTGATGTTCGACTGCGAAGCAACGGGGGGCGAAGGTGCAAAAGAAGCCCTGTGGTTTTTCGCGGAACGTCAGTTCGATGTGCGGCTCGCGTGGTCGCCGGAGATGCACGGCGGTGTGTACAAGGGCATGCAGCCAGAGTCGTTGTCGCTGACAGAGAAAGGCGAGTTGTTCCAAGCGATGACTGGACACTCGACGAACGAGGACGCCTGAATTTCGGATGCTCCGGTGTGTCGGACCGGATCGTGCTTGGCCTTTAAGAAAGTCTTTTCGGCGATGCACCGTTGCGCCGACAGTTTTCGGGTCACCGACTCGCGGGTATCATATCAAGTAGTTGAAGACTCGCAGTTTGGGTACCCGCAGTATTATGATGACAACAACGCTCGATTCCATCCTAGAGATACGCTTCCACGGTGCGGTGAACATCCGCGGCATTCGGTATCAGGTGCTCTATTCGTTGGGGCGTGCGTTTGAGTTGTACGACCACGCTGGCGTTGGCGGTGCAGTTCGGCTGGAGGGCATTGAAGATGTTGATCTGCTCGGCTTTCAATTAGACGATATCTACGTGCAGGTGAAGTCGGCGCAACGCCCTTGGAACTGGGCCAAGCTGAAGGAGCCGATCTCGGGGTTTCTGGAGGTGCTTCGCACCGCACCGAACAGCCAATTTCTGCTGGCGGTGAATTTTCCGTTGACCGGCGACATCGAACGGCTGGCTAGGTTGGAGCAACTGAATCGCACGGAGCAGAAACGCATCAAAGGTGCTTTCCAACGGCTTTGTCGCAGCGTGAAAGGGAAGGCCGCTGAGGCAGACGCACTGTTGAGCCGGTTGCAAATCAAGTCGCAGAGCGAAGCGGAGATCTGGCAGATCCTGAGGCGTGAGATTGCGGATCACTTTGAGCTTGGCAGCTCCGCCGTAGAGACCTATTTGCTCGTGCTGGTGGCGCGATTTCTGGAATGGGCGGAGAACCGGAAGATGTTTACGCGTGCGGACCTAGACGCCGTTCGCACGCAGATCGGTGAATCTTTGTCGCGAGAAACGGAGTTTCAGGCCTACGGACGAGGGCTGGTCACGCGCGTGAATTGGGCGCCGGATGCTCACGTCGATGATTTTTACCACGGGAAGGCCACTAGGCCCGGCCATGTGGGGGCAGGGGCGGACGTCCGCCGCGGTGTGTGGTTGGATCGCATATCCAAGGCCTTGGTCAAGAGCCGCGTGTGCGTGTTGCGTTCGTCGAGTGGTCAGGGGAAGTCGGCACTCGCGTTGCGCTACGCCTACGAGAACTGGCCTCCCGAGCAAACGGTGGTCTTGCGCGTCGCGGAAACTCCGGAGCAAGTAGAGCTCATCCGCAGCTATCTGAGCTTCCGCACAAGTTTAGGTTTGCCGCTGCTGTTGCTGGTCGACAACGCCGCGTACACCACGCGGCTGTGGCCGCAGGTGATCGAGCAATGTGCCGCTCTGGGCATGTCGGCGCTCATCGCCATCCGCACCGAGGACTGGCAACGCTACTTGCAGCGTAGCGTGACCAACTACGAAATTCTCGAACCGCAACTGGAACAAAGCGAAGCCCGGCAGCTGTATGCGATGTTCCAGACGCAGCAGCGTGTGCATGCTTCAGTTAGCTCTGCCGACTGGGCGTTTGAGCGGATTGGCGAGCCCCACTTGCTGATGGAGTTCGTTTACCTTGTCACGCATGGCTGCATGCTCGAAGATCGTTTGCGTGATCAGCTGCAGGGGTTTAGTCAGTTTGGGGAAGACCCCGCGAAGACTGAGATCCTCCGTCGGTTGTCGCTCGCTGACACGCTCGGCGCCCCAGTCTCCGCCCAGCACCTGCTGGAGGATGTGAAGCCGCGCGAGGACGGGCAAGCCGTGCTGAAATCCCTGGTGGGAGAGTACCTTTACTTAGAAGGCGGACAGCTGCACGGTCTGCACTGGGTGCGTTCCCAGCACTTGGCTCGCATTCTCCACGACGGTTACCCGTCACGGGCGGCCACCGCTCTGGCGGTTTTGCCGGCGATCCCGGCCCACAGTGTAGAAGCTTTCGTCGCCAACGCCTTGACCGATGAAGGGATCGAGCCGGAGGCTTTCCTGACGGGACTGGTTGGGCAGGCACTGACTGTTCCGTACGAGTCATTACCGACCTATGTCGAAGGGGTGTTTGCTGGCGGCGAGCGTCTGTACTTTCAGGCGAATCGTCCACTGTTCGATGAAGCCTACGAGCAGATCGGCGATGCGGGGCCCTTAATTCTCTGTGCTTCTTTGACGCCGATCGTCAAAAAGAACGTGGCCGCCGACATGGCTGCAGTCCTCGGGGAGAAGGGTGCCAACTTTCAGTTCCTGGCGGAACTCGGCGCCAAAGCCAGCCAGAGTCCGCGGGGGCTCGATCTGGTCAAGACTTTTCTGCAAGGGATGGTACCGCGGTTCACGGCGAGCGTGCTCGACAGAGCAACGCGGACCAACGGCGAGATCCTGAATTGGGCGGCCCTTTGTAAAGTCGAACTTCCCGAATGGCCGCAGGCCCGCACACAAGCGCTTGCCGCCGCGGCAGTGTTCCGTCTGCCGGTTGCGGAACTGGCGACATATTTGCTGGGGGTGTTTCGCTACGAAGAGCGCGCCTATCGGGACTGGTATGCGGCGCAGGGCGAGCTGCTGCTCGGAGAACTCGCCCTAGGAACCAATTCACTGCAAGTGCTCGTCACTGATCGGGCGCTGCAGGCGTTGTTCTTCCTTGATTCGGATGGCAGCGATCGCCCGAATGAGCAGGTCATGCGTCGGCTTCGTATCCTGCGGGCGGCAGTTCCCTTCTGCGAGCGCTATCGCGGTGAGGGGATTTGGTGCCTACCCTTCGGGCTTGTCCCCACGGTGGATGGCACCAAGAAGGACATTCCCCGGGAGAATCTCGAATGCGATTCGGACATCGAGAAGAACGTTGTGTTCCGCCGGGCGGTGGAGAACGGATATCTGCCCGACAGCTATTACCGTTATCAGGAAACCTGGTATACCGCTCGACAGACAGCATTGACGTTCATTATCGCGTTTGCGCGGGGGCTGGAACAGGTCTTGTCGGCACGGAAGTTCGACTTTCACGTTGCGTTCGAGAAAGGCGAGCTGATCCTTCGCCTGCAGGAATGCCTGAAGCGACTGTCTAACCCGCCTCCGCAGACTGCAACGGAACTTGCGGCGGCACTCACAGACGCACCCACGAAATTCAGCGCGAGCTTTGGCAATTTCTTTAGGCAAACCTGGGAGGCACTCCCCAAGATCGCGGAACGCGAAAAGGAATTTCGCCTTCCTCTCCATAATCTTAAGGATGCGCTGGCGCGGTTACCGGAGATGCAGGCGGCATTTGCTCGGCTGTTTGCTGAGGTGCCCGATTATTTTGACGCGAGTGCCCTCACACGGGATGAGAGCGATGCCTACGGCGACTTCTCGGACCTGTTTGAGGCGTGGATCTCACTCCAGCGTCCTGAGCCGAATCCTCTGCGTCGCATTCGCGCCAAAAAGAAGGCGAGCCAGAGTGCGTTGCGACAGCGAGTAGAGAAGGCGTTTGCTCCCTTGGTCGCCAGCGGAATCTCAATCACGCTGCCGAACCAAGTGTATGAGGATCACCCCTTGAAGTATTTCCCACTGGCATATTCTGTCGCCGACCCCTGCCAAAGCACTGTTGAACTGAGCCAAGTGCTGGAAGCGACTTTTGAAGTCCGCGAGGTCGCCGACTTTTTCTATTTTGTACCGCTGTGGCGCGGCGCCCGGTTTATGGAAGGAGCCTTTCGTTTGAGCGATAGGCAAATTGGCGAGATGGCCGAAGGGGTTCTTCCGAATTGGGAGTCGTTGGTGCCGCAAGCAATGCCGCCGCAATTGCTTAACCTGCTACCTACAACGCCCTTCCAGAATTCCCGAAGGCTTGAGGTTCAGGCAGGGGCACAAGCGATTCAGTACGCCATGGAGACACTTCGGGAACGACATCAAAAGATTGCAGCGATTAACAGGGAGGAACCATCCCAAGTTGCGGAGCGCGTGCATGGTCAACAATACGAGCGGCTGCAAGCGCTCGTACAGCAACTGGCGGAGGGTGTATTTCAATTTATTGCCGAACTCCGAAATGCGTGTACCACTTCGACCAATCCGGGAGCCTGTACGTCCTTCTGCGAGACCTTTGAGCAAGTAGCCCAGATTCTTTCTTCCGATGGAGTGCTTGAGTTGGACTTGGCACAGGATTGTGTGGCCTTGGCCTTGCGCAAGTTGGAGGAAGTAGTGAATAGTCTGAGCGAGGAGCCACCTGTGACAAGCACGTGACAACCCGATTTTGAAACGGAACCGGATATCTGCTCCTATGCTGCAAACCGGTTTTGCTTTAGTCTTAGAGATTCATCTGGGTTCAAACAGATCGCGGGCTCGGCACCTCCGCAAGGGCCATCTGCAGCAAGTCCTTCTCGTGACAGATGTTTCCGAGTTCCAATTCGGCCGCTGCCGAACCACTTCGGTGCCGGCTGTGTCCAGTGCGGAATAAGGAACCGTGTCATGTCGAACTGGAAACGCTGGCCCGATGCCCTACTAAATGAGAAGTTTGCCGAGATCGAGCATCCTGATCGTATCGTCTACCCTGACCTCAACGATGGCTCGCCCCTCGTTCTCGCGTGCGATCACTCCGGTGAACACGCTCTGCCGGAGTTCCGTGTCCTCTCCTTTCTCGTCACCACCTATAAAGCGGTCGCCGAATGGGAGCCACTGCGGATCGAAGTGCGGAAGAAGCACCTTCCAAACGGGCGACGGATGTCCTTCAAGGCATTGAATGATGCGTTGCGGATCAATGCCTTTTCGAGTTTTCTCTATGCGGCAAGTCAGATGAAGGGCGTGCTGGTTTGCGTCGGGGTGGAAAAAGGCTACGCATTTCCCAAAGACGAACTTCCGCCACGGCAACACGACTGGGCACCCGACACGCTTAATAAGTTGGTCGAAGTCTGCGTCTTTGGCGGGGTGATGGTCGATGGCCTTCGCAGCAGCGGCCAGCCAGTTCATTGGATCACCGACGACGACTCGACAGTCTCGACTGAGAAGGCCAAGGCCGACGCCGTCAACCTAATGGGTGGCCTTTTCCACAAGTACCCTAGCGAGCACCTTGAAGTCGGGGTGGGCGTCGCGAGCGAGTTCGACGACGACCTCCGCGCTGAGGATCTCGTCGCCATTCCCGATCTTGCGGCTGGGGCCTATTCGGAGACGCTGTCTTCGATAGGCAAGGCGAACATGCCGACCGCAGGCACAGGCCCAATGGGCGGGAATGTGTTCGTGCAGATCAAGTGTAGCCTGATCAATACGTGGCGGTCTGAAATCGACAAACCGTTGAAGCACATGAATGTCGTCATCCGGCCCGCAGAAGGTGGCCAGACACTGGTGTCGTTCGGCTCTCCGTTCTCCCGGATGCTGCGCCCTGGCGAATCGAAAGAGGGGGCACCCATGCTCAATTCAAAATGGCGGAGGGCGCTGTTAGCTGACATGATGAGCCGCGATATTGATCCAACGGAAGTGCTGAAATCTATGGGAACCGACGACTAATGACCTCAATCTGGACGGGGCTTCAGTCATCCAGTGTTCACCGCCTCCCAACCCCGGATGCTGGCCAGAAAAAGTTCCATGGCCGTCCTGTCGTCCAGACATTGATTTAGACGCCAACGGGGTGCGAAACATGTCTTGCTCCGCCAAGACCGGCCAGTCCAACTCTATTCGGTGCGACACGCATCCGATCCACCCAATGATGAAGTTTGGATTGTGCCTCTGCCCGCGTCGGCGGCGCAAACAGGAGCGTCGAAAATGCCGACGCCAAACTGCGTCGGTCACATCGACCGAAGCATTCAAGTATTCTGGAAGATTGCACTCCGTCGGGAACGGACGCCGATGATCGTGCTATTGTTTTGTGCTTGACTGGAAGCCTGAACAATCGTCAGCTTTCCGAATCTGGTTATGGAGCCGTGGAAAAGCCGTCGCGCGTCCAGTCGTGCCTCCGGCACGAACGCACGGGATGCGAGTGGAACGTGGAAAGCGGAACGCGTTCGTCCACGGTCAGTTTGCCGTGGAGTCGTCGCGCTCCGCGCTCGCTCAGGCCGTCGGGCCTGCGTAGTGCGGGCAGAGCGTCGCTGGCGGACGGCAAGTCAGCCGCGACAGGAGGGGTTACGCGAAGCATAGGTCACGAGGTACGAGTGCCGCGCGCGTCGGAAGCCCTCCTGTCGCGGCGGTAGCCAAGCGACGCTCTGCCCCTCAGGAGTGGCAGGGTTTTCGGCTGTCCCAAGCCGAGTTGCAGGTCGATCTCTGATCGCCGCCCGCTCCCCTTTCCATCGCCTGTGCCGGCGATCGTTCGGCGACCGTGCGGCGGCCCCTTTCTACCTTCCGCCAATCGTCGTTGGCCATCGTGGAATGTGGCCTTCTCTCTTGAGTTGTTCGATACGGCGGACCGCTCCTGCGGTCCGTCCTGAGATGTCAAAGATTCTTTTCAAAGCAGACGGGCTTCAGCCCGTTGACTTTGCTTTAACAGAAAGTGCTTTGAAAGACGCTTTGTCAGGCAAGATACCATCCCCTTTTTTCGTGAGAGATGAGCCACTTCACGACATCCGGAATTTCAAAAAGGTCCGGCGTTCACCAAGTGTGGGTCCGGTAACCACCAAGTGCTCCTGCAATAAAAAGGTCCGGCAATCACCAATAGCAATACAACAGATCAGGAAGCGACTTGCTGCTCCAGCAGCCAGACACCGAAATCAGGAAACTGAAAGTGTTCTCGCTCTATTTTCCCATTCGCTGCTTCCTGAGCGGCCGCATGGGAACGATGTGGCTCGACAACGCGATAGAACTCCAGCAACGTTGGTAGATAGTTTGTGTGGTGCAGACGCCCTTCTGATGTCGCGAGATACTGTTGGAACGCCGCAACTCTCTCAGTCTGATATTGCTGTCGCAACTGGCCTTCGTTCTCCGCCTGCGTCTGTCGTTCGGCAGCCCACTGATCACGTTTGCGTTCCTTCTCATGGGCGTAGATCCAGTCTGGTGGCATACGATGATTCTGAATCGCATCCATCAGGAATGCGGCCGGCGACGCCTTGAATCCCGGAAAGCCACGCGGCTGTTCATGCATTGCCGCATCGGTTACGCGAATCCATCTCTGAATTTGTCCTCGGCTCTGCTGCTTGAAGAGTCGGCGAATGCCAGGCTCATCAACACCGATCGCACGCAACGGCTCATACAATGGATCGTCCATAATCGTACGCTGTTGCGTCACTGTGCGTTCAGCGAGTGGCCGACGGAAGTATGGCCCCTCAAAAAATTGAACGACGTACAGGCCCTTTCCTCGCTTCAGAAAAAGATCCCTGGGATCTGTGTGCCCCTGACCAAGTTGCACGATGCCATGTTTCATCAGTTCATCAATGTTCTGCAAACCGAGTGGAGCGTAGACACTGACCTTCGCCTGCCGAGTTTCTGTTCCCGCTTTGAACGAGTACGTCGTTTCAAAAGTCGTCGCATCTCGCCGCCCGCCTTTCAGCGGCCAGAGAGCTGTCTCCAACAACGACAGTTGGGCAATCCCCTCGCGTGCGATTCCCGGCAAGCGGTATCGATTGCCGGACTTCTGTTCGTGGCCGGTGACGGAAACGGGAGAGGTCAACGAAGTGGGTTAGAAGATTTTCCTGAACAACCAGTGAGTTTTCTGAGTTGGAGTTTCCTGAACGACACTCCCCTGCTCCGGCTTTGACGACGCAGAATCCGTTTCGACGACGTTCGACTTTTTTCGATTTGCCGCGTCCGGCGGTGAGAGTTGCTGCTGCAGCGACCCCATGAGAATGTTGCCTTCACGGACTCGCTCGGACAGTCCTTTGATCACGTCGTTCTGTGCCGAGATTTGCTGGTCCTTGATGTCGAGTTGTTTGCGAAGGATGTCGATAATCACGTCCGACTGATCGTCCCCCGTCGGATTCGTTCGCGGTTCCGCCTTTGTTTTGGAACCCGCTTCCGACGAGACACGTTCGAGAAGTTCCTCGGAGATTTTCCAGGGGAAGTTTTCACCCTTCACTCGCAACGCTTTTGCCGTCTCAACATCGGGCTCGATGTGATGCCGATCCGGGTGCTGATCGTCTTCAAGAATTGGGTAGATAATTCGGCGGATTGACGAGGAGGATTTTCCGATGACTTTCGCCGCCTCTTTGACCGTCAGGAATTTTGCCATGAAGGAGTGGGGAAGGAACAACCCGACAATACCCCTGTCAGCCCCGGTTTGGGAAGGGGATTTGGTAGGTTTCCGAATTTGTTGTCACGGTACGGTGGCGGAGACGTATCGCAAAGGTTCCGGCAGGGTATTGATGCGCTTCCAGAGCGGCTTCCGTCGCGGTACCCCGACATGATTTCGGAGAGGTTTCGGAAGCAGTTGACCACGTCGTTTCTGGACACCTTCGGGAGGTCTCTGGCGGTACCATTTCGGAGCCTTTTCACAGAGGTTCCAAAACACATTCCGCGAAACCATTTCGGCAGGCATCAGAGAGGGGAGTGAAGGCCGCATTTTGTACTATCAATAGCGCATACCAGAGGTGCCACCACTTATGGTGGCGAAACCCTTCCGAAACCATACCGAACAGGTGCCACGAAGATGCACCAAAACGACAGCGATTCTGGTAGGGGATTGTGATCTGTTTTCAAATCGACTTGTCGGTCCGATGGAATTGGATTCTGGTGCGCAAATTTCTCGTGGCCAGTCTCGATAACCATCCGATGTTCTTCGATGCGGAAGATCTTTCTCGGTTCCGCGCGAAATGAAGTGCACGAGTTAGAAATCACACATATCCGATGATCGAAAATGTAGCGAGGTGCGGGCTTTAGCGCGTGTCTTCAAGTAAGGCGTCGATTTATTTTTCCGCATCGTTGCTCGAATACAGGAGCTTCAATTCACCAGAAGACTCCAGGCGGCTTCCGCTGCGGATTTCGAAGTCACGGATGCGTTCATCGGCGTCTAGGAGAGGATTGTGTATCGAGAGATCCCAAAGTGCGGCAGAGTTATATTGGTCCATTAACAACTCAGTGCAGTCGTGGCTAAACATGGCACTGCGCACTGCAGGGCGTAGTGCAAAAGTTCTGATCGGAGCGGACCTGTAGATGTCCCAGAGACAACCATTCCCCACAAACAGTGAACGATCTGACGACGAGGTGAAGCCCATCCCGGATGTGCTTTGCAGCTGTTGTCCATGAAGAAACGTCTTTAGAGCTGTCCCGGTCGACAGATCCCATAAGACGGTTCGTCCCTGATCGTCCGAAACGATCGCCTGGTCAGGATTGGCGAGGAGACAAAATTTGTTTATGTGCGTCGGCTGAATGGATAGCCCCAATTCATGTTCGAGAATCTGTAGGGCTTTGGTTTGTTTCACATTCCACCATATCGCTTGACTTCCCGTAGACATCAGGACATGTGAGCCATCTGAACTGAACATGGCATCGCCAACTCCGTGGGCGACTTCGAAATCACGTACAGGTTCTATTTGTCCGATCGCCAGCAGCGTCGCTTTCGAAGGCCAAACTGATCCAAGCAGGCCCGTGTCAGACCAGACAAGGATATGCACACCATCCGGACTGAACTTCGCTTTCTTAATTACTTCTCCGTATTCAAACGTCCAAAGCAGTGCGCCATGTTCGGAACTCCACAGCTTACATGTTTTATCATTGCTCCAGGTCAGGAGTTGCGAACCATCCGGGCTGAACTCTACTCCTCGAATTTCGTCGTCATGTGATAAATTGTTAACGAACATCGCGGTAGTTCCCGCGACATTCAAAAGCGCTGCGGAACTGTCATAGCCGAGTATTTTTGCTCGCTTGATTGTCACGGCATAATCTCCGGCAGGACTCAACTCCATGTTGGCGATATTATCTTCGCATTGAAGGATGCGGGCCGCGCCAGTCCGAGGGACATCCCAGAATGTCAACTGACCCGTTGAACTCCAGGTACAGACACAAGTACCTCCTCGGACGAATCGTGTTCCCAGCAATTGGCCCTTCCCGTGCTCGAATACACGGTGAGGCGCAATAGCCTGGCGTATGTTCCACAATCGCAGCGACTTCTCACCACTCGATGCCACGATCGAAGATCCATCACCAGTGAATGCGCAATCTGAAGCATTAACAAACCTATCACCAAGGAAAACCGTCGCGACAGATTGTGAATTGATGTCATCGACTGTGGCGTCCCAAATTTTTGCGACTCCATCGTTATTCCAACTCAGAATGAGTGAGTCGTCGGGGCTAAAGATGGCGCCCCGCACGTTGCCACCATGTGCAAAATGACTCAGATCGTGATGAGGGGGGGAGGCATCGAAAAGGACAACCTCACTATCTTCAGCCCATGTGAGTATACGAGTACCGCTGTGATTGAAGATTGCGTCATTGACTGTATGGTTCTGGTGGAAAGTGTGCAGGGATTCTCCTCCGGTCGTATCCCAAAGTCGTGCCGTTTTGTCGTAGCTCCAGGTGAGTACGCGGCTTCCTTCAGGATTGAATGTTCCGCCAATTATCTTCATCTCGTGTCCGAGATCGCGAATTTTTGTGATTTTTGCAACGTCCCAGATGGCACCGGTCCCATCGCTGCCCCAGGCAAGAATTTGCGATTCATTCTTAGAAAACACCGTCCCGGCGCCACGGTCAGCCGTTAGATCGACGCCGAGTGGCGCGGCTGAATTTAAGTCCCAGAGCCGCACTGGATCGTTGAATCCCCAAGTCGATAATCGGTCGCCTGAAGCTGTAAATGCGGCGTTTGCCACCCATCCGTTGTGCTGCAGAGTCCAAAGTGGCTTTTCTGTTTTAGGATCCCAAATGTTCACTTTACTGTCGTCACCCCAGGTCGCAACCCAGCCGCTATGCTCGGCGAAGACGGCACCAAATTGGCGATCGAAAACGCGAACTGGTTTTGATTGGCTGATGTCCCAAAGTTTGACCGATTGCCGACCCAGCTTGAAAACTTCTTCCCGAGGCCGATCGCTCCATGTCAGAAGCTGTGAGCGATCGGCGTTGAACATTGCACCGCCGACGTCGTGATGCTCAAAAATCTGTAATGGAGAGTGATCTGGAGGCGTCCAAAGTTTGACCACACCCTCTCTTTGACTCCAAGTCAACAACTGGTCTCGATCCAACGACAGGGCAAATCCGCTCAGCATCTCCCGATGATTAAAGGTCTGTCTCAGGTGGCCTGTGCATGCGTCGGCGGCAAGCAGCATGTTGCGATATCCAACTTGATCACCTGCCTGCATTGCAGATCGCGCCGCGAAGAGAAGCTCGTGGGTTGCCCTGATCGGGTCTGTATCCCGATCTCGGGCCACCACGGCCAGCTGCCAGTGAGAATTGGACAATTCGTGGTCAGCATCCCGCTTGGCCAATACCGCCGCTTTCTGAGCCAATGAAGCACGAAAGTACGACAATGTCGCCACTATCGTTGCCGCAACAAGTACCAGAAATGTCACGCCAACAACCCTTGCACGAATTGTCCGACGACGGAGTAACGCGTGTGTGCGGATTAGCTGATCGACAACTGTGACAGATGGAGAGGACAGGCGGTTTTCCGGCAGTTCATTGATATACAACTGGGTCTCAGGAATCATCTTCAGGATGGGATACTGTTCCCGATCACTATTTGTAAATGCCGCTCCAAATACGATCGGGACGACATGACGGCTGCGTTCGGTGAAGACTCTGACTTCGCGGGAAACGGGTGGCGACTCCGTAATCGCCTCTCGCGTTGCGATGAGAATCAGTCGCTGCGTCTGCCGTAGTGCCCGCTGGGCCTCTATAAGCCAGTCGTCTCCTCCAGCGAATTCACTCCGGTCAAGGAAACAGTCGTAGCCGCGTTCGTTGAGAATGCGAACGAGTTCGGCAGCATAAATCCCTCCGCTCGCCCAGTGATACGAGACGAAAAAGTCGTATCCCCAGAGCCGACAGGAGATTCGTCTCCACAACGTCAACTGCTCGCCCGACTTTGCTGGAACACTCTCAGTCAGGGAAGATGATTGCTGGGAGGGCATTTGAGACCGAAGTGGGTTCGTTTTTTCCGACTCAGGGATCATGCATGCTCCAGCAAAAGCAGTTGTCTATTATCATCGCAAGACGCCTGACAGCATCTAAGATCGGCAGGTAGCAGGTACATCATCCGGCTAAAGTAAGCCGATCCCGCGACGGTGATTCATGAAGTGACATCGTACTTGGTTACTTTTTCGATTGAAAATGGGGAAAGAGTTTCCTCGCCGTTGGTCCTCACGACGGCGTTGATTCTGAACCTACCTCTTGTAGTCTTGTCGTTTAGCGTTGGTGATGTCTGCGGCGATAAAGTCGAGTCGAGCGAACGATTCAAAAATCTGACACAAATCTGACACACAATTGGCCGTACAAGCCCCTTTTTACTCCAATGCAACCTCAACTCAGAAATGCAATAAACACCGATAAAACATTGAATTCCAGTGCAATCTCAACACAATACCGATGTATTCGCAGGTGCTGTGTCTTACGTTGACATCGTGGAGGTCGTTGGTTCGAGCCCAATATCGTCCACCCTAAAGCCTTACAGCACAACAACTTACAGCAAGGCAGTTTTCGGGTAAATGCTTCGGGTAAATAATCGTGTAAAAAGGGAACACAAAAGGGAAAAGCCACCTGTTTATTGCAGGTGGCTTTTTCTTTCAACGGCCCGCTGTCAGGCTAAGATGAGTCTTTGTAGCGGGATTCGAGATCGGCGAGAAGTCGAGGTCGTTTCTTTGTGGAGCGTGCTCTCCGCATGAGGCTTGCGGCGTTGGAGCGACTGGAGTTGGCTGATGTGAGGAGTCGCGGCGGTTTTTTTTGAGCCGGCGCAGCGGCGGAAGCCGGTGCGGTTTTTGGATCGCTCCTTCCAAAATACCGAAAGTGGGTCCGTTCCGCTCAGGTTGTCCGCGCGAAGCTGAATCACGCTCTGGCCACCCTCTTTGCTCCAGAATTTCTCCGTCCCCTTCAACTGGTAATTCAGTTCCTTGATCGCCGACTCCATATGACTGCTCGTGATCGGAAGACCCAGCTTGCGATACAATGGATAATTCATCCGCGACTGTTGATTCTGATAATACGTCAACGCCGCGCTCACAATTCGCCGAGGGCTCGTGGGACCATCTTCATCAGTGGCTGGCCCCAGTTCTAACTGTCGTTTCGCCAAAGCCGCAATCACCTGCGAGACTTCGCCCGACCATAGCCACGAGACCCACTGGTGATAAATCACCGTTCCTTC
>Ga0138256_10001563_pt1 | contig 24640 bp, 14 predicted proteins | sample KNB2016incub_MG_FD_105486 | JGI IMG/M metagenome (GOLD analysis project Ga0138256, IMG submission 105486) | Active sludge microbial communities from wastewater in Klosterneuburg, Austria - KNB2014incub_MG | ecosystem: Engineered > WWTP > Activated sludge > Unclassified | place: Austria...
CAAGACGTTCACTCACTCCCTCTCCCCGGATTGGTCGGGGAGGAGCGTACGTCGCGCCGTCCGGCGCCCGGGATCAGGCGCCTCTACAGGTACTCAGGGTGCGGGAGTTTGACCCGGCCACAGGTGCGGGAGTTTGGGTGGCCGCCGGGGCGCCTTTGGTCCAGCTCGCCTTGAGCGCAAGCCGGTCGCCGCGGTCCGCCCACTCGGGTCGAATCTTGATCGACTCCTCCCGCCGTAGACCGAACGCGGCCTGCAGCCGTAACGACAACCGTGTCCACGGATCGGTGAGCCGGTCGAGGTCGCCGGTAGAGAGAACGCGCGAGCGATCGACGTTGGTCACGTAGTTCCGGCGCGGGATGCCGTAGAAGTCGTTTGCCCGAGCGAGCACGTTTTGCTTCGCCACCTTCTCAGCCCACCACCGCAGCTCGGTCATCCGGTTCTTGATCGTGCCGGCTGAAAGCGATTCCGCCTTCCAGCGCTCAACCAGTGCCTGCACATGCTTGGGCTTGAGACTTGAAGCACGCATATGCTCGAAGCCCATCTCGTGAAGCTGGTTGGCGATCATGGACAGAATGCGCTCGCGCGCGTACTGCGTGGAAAAGCTGCCGTCGCGGTTGCGCTGGCAGAGCTGCTTCAATTCGAAGTTCAGGTCTCTCATCGTGTCCTCGTCTGTCGTTTGTCCGTTTGTCCTGGTGCGTGCTGCATGTCCGGTTAGTGTTTCTGTCCGTCTCGCCTGCCTTGGCAGGACGAGCACTGCGAGGGACCCGGGACACCACTCCCGTCTTGTGCCGTCTTGTTGCTGCTTGCCTGCCCGGCACGGGCATTGGCGTCGACGAATGCTTCCGGTGAGAAGCCATCCATCGAATCGAGCCATTGACCCGAGGCTCAGGGGTGCGCGGGTTGCGCGCGAGGTCGGACGACGCCCGTCAGGGTACGGGCAGATGGACGAACCGCGTTGCGCGGTTGTGACGGTGCGATGCGCCAGAAGGGCTCATCACGAGGGGTCGTCATTTGCGCCAGCAGCCTTCAACTCGATGATTGCTGAGGCGAAGGACGCGTCGTCACTAGCAGCGAGCCGCCAGTGACGACGCCGGCTGGCGCAGCCAAGGGTTGCCGCAGGAATGCGGACGAATGTTGGCGCAGGGTTCGCGGCGGCTGAAACCGTCGCGGTGTGCGAGCACGAGGCTGCCCGCGAGCATTACGCATGGACGCGCTGTTGGCGCACCAAGCGTTCAGCAGGGGCAGCGGTACGGACTGAGAGCGGAGAGAAACCCCGTTCGAGGTGGACGCCGATGCAAACGGAATACCAATTGCTGGCGCGACTGACGTATTGCGGCAGGAACGCGAACTATTGCGTCATGCGCATTGCTGAGTGCCGCGAGGGGCGGCGGCTTACGGATACCTCCGAGCCTTGCGGCCACCGGCTGTCAGGAGATGAGGCCGGTTTCGGGCGCTCTTGCGAGCGAAGGGCGATGCGTAACGGGCATCAAGCGGGCTGACACAGCCAACGAAATTCATGAGCGCGCAGGTGCGTCCAGTGAAGTCTTCAGCGAATCCAAGGGCGTTCTGCGTGCGAGATAATCGCTCAACGCGTGCGATGCAACCTCGGTTGACGTTGTGACTGACGGATCACGTGGGAAGTTCCCTCCGCCTTTCTCGGACCACCACGCCTTGGCTGTTAGCCGTGCTAACGGCGTTACCCCGACCCGTGTGTCAGGCGCTTTTCGCCGCGGTTGTACTTGCGCCCTGTTGTCGCCTGTGACAACATATGCCAAAGGGCAATTGTGTCGTTACACCAGCCCGCGCGGTTCCAAGCGGTCGCAGCGGGCAATTGAGGGAGGTGCAGTGAAGAAAGGCGAGCAGTTCGAAGTCGTCCGCGGAAGCGGCAACGTGTATCGGGACCTCGGAAAGGACAACCCCGATTTGCGCCAGTTCAAGGTGATCCTTGCCACCGAGATCGTCAAGGCGCTCGACCGCGAAGGGCTCTCCGTTCGCAAAGCCCAGTCCCGCACAGGCATAGCCGCGGCCGATTTTTCGCGGATTCGCAATGCGGATCTGGGCCGTTTCACGGTCGACCGCCTGATGTCCATCATCCATCGACTGGGATCCCGCGTCGAGGTAGCGGTAAAGGTGAGCCGCTCGACCGCCACACATCAGATGGCAGTGACCTGAAATGGCGCGTACTGCTAGGCAAACCGCAGTTCTCCCGAAAGGTTTCGAGCGTGCCGCGATACCCATGTACAGGATGATTTGATGGCCATCTTTCGACACGCACGGTTTCTCCGAACGGTACTGTACCGGCCATGAACGTATTCCACACCCATTCGCGAATCGTTGAGGACTACGCGACTTACATTCGCAGTTTTCTCAACATCGCCGATCCGGCAATTCGCGGTGTTGTTGAAGGGGAGTTGGAGAAAGGCAAGCTCTGGCCCGAGCCACTTCTCCAGTTCAATCCGGCATTCGAGATGGCTGGCAGCGTGGCGGACCTCTCTCGCGACGGGACCCTGCATCGCGACATTGCTGACATCTTCAAGGGCTATTCACTTTATCGGCACCAGGTAGAAGCGATCGAGCTGGGTACAGCCGGCAAGGATTTCATCGTCACGTCAGGGACGGGATCGGGCAAATCGCTCACCTACATCGGCTCGATCTTCCACCACCTTCTGTCCAATCCCGGGGCACCGGGGGTCACAGCTGTCGTGGTGTACCCGATGAACGCGCTGATCAACTCCCAGTCGGAAGAATTCAATCGCTACAAGGATAACTACGAAGCGGGCACGAGAGAGTTCCCGATCACCTTCGGTCAGTACACCGGCCAAGAGAAGGAGGAAAAGCGCCAGCAGATGCGCGAAAAGCCGCCCCAAGTCCTCCTGACCAACTACATGATGCTTGAGCTGCTCCTGACCCGCATCCGGGAGCGTTCTATACGTGACGCAATATTCGAGAACCTGCGCTTCCTCGTGTTCGACGAGCTGCATACCTATCGGGGCCGCCAAGGCGCGGACGTGGCGATGCTGATCCGTCGGATACGGGCGCGCTGCACCCATGATGTTACTTGTATCGGCACATCCGCCACCATGGTTTCCGTGGGGAGCGCGGCCTCGCGACGGGGAGAAGTTGCGGGGGTTGCGACGAGGCTCTTCGGAAAGCCATTCTCGCCGGATCAGGTTATTAACGAGACGCTGGCGCGGTCCCTCTCGTTTTCCGGAGCAATGCCGGCCAAACCGACACTTACGGCGGCCATTCAGGCGGGCATCGATCCGGGAGCGTCAACCGAGCAGTTGAAAGCGCATCCGGTTGCCATATGGATGGAGAACCGGGTCGCTTTGGAAACGCGCGATGGCGGGCTTGCGCGCCGCAATCCTCAGATGATTGGCGAGGTCGTGACGGCGCTCGCCGAGGATTCGGGAGCTGCGGAACCGGTCTGCCGGCACTTTCTGACAGAGCTCCTTCAGTGGATCAGCACCGTCAACAAGCGGCTGCAGGACGAAGGGCAGCGCTACACCATATTGCCGTTCAAGCTTCACCAATTTATTTCCCAAACCGGCTCGGTCTACACCACGCTGGACCAGGACGAGAAGCGGTTCATCACGCTGGAGCCCGGTGTCTTCAAACAAGACGAGGAGGACAAGAAGCCGATCTTTCCCAATGTGTTCAGCCGCGCCACCGGGCACGCATTCATTTGCGTATCCCGCAATGGTGATCGGCTGGAACCGCGCGAATTCCGGGAGGGTTCTGATGAAGACGATGACGCCACCGACGGCTACCTCATCATAGGCGAAGACATTTGGGACCCGGGGGAGGACATGGAGTTTCTGCCGCCTTCCTGGTTTCGCATGACAAAGGGTGGACCGGTTCCGCAAGCCAAACAGAAGTCTTTCTTCCCTACGAAGCTTTACTTCGATGAGTACGGAAAGTGTTCGGAAACCGAACCGCTGAAGTGGTGGGGCTGGTTCATGAAGGCACCGCTCCTCTTCGACCCGACGGGCGGGGTTTTCTTCGACACCAAGACAAACGAAGGGACGAAACTGACGAAGCTCGGCAGCGAAGGGCGCAGCACCTCGACGACTATCACTGCGTTCTCGATCCTCAACCGGTTGAATGACGCAGGCTATCGCGCCGAAGATCAGAAGCTGCTGAGCTTTACCGATAACCGGCAGGATGCCGCGCTTCAGGCCGGGCATTTCAATGATTTCGTTCAAGTGGTCCGGCTACGGGCCGGCATCCACAAGGCGCTCACGGTCGCACCGGGCAACACCCTTACGTACGCCACGCTGGGCGAAGCAGTCTTTCAGGCGCTGGGGTTGCCATTCCTGGAATTCGCCAATCGTAACGAAGAGCCCCCGCTCGCCAATGTGCGGCGTCTCTACGAACAGCAGTTACAGACCTATCTCTTCTACCGCGCGATTGCCGACCTGCGACGCAGCTGGCGGATCATTCTGCCGAACCTTGAGCAGTGCGCGCTTCTTGCCATCGAGTATCTGGAGTTGCAGGAAGTGGCCGGAGAGGACGGATTCTGGCAGGACACGCCGCTGCTCAACCAGCTGAGCCATGAGGACCGGAATGACTTCATATGCACGATTCTTGATTTCTTCCGTCTCGAATACGCGATTCACAGCGAGAACTTCCTGACCCAGTCCAGGATCAAGGAGAACGAAAAGCAGTTTCGCGAAATGCTGCGTTCCCCCTGGACGCTGGACCGGAACGAAGAGTTGCGCGAACCGTTCTTTATCCGGTACGACCCTTTGCACCGCTCCGCGAAGCTGTTCTCCAAGAGCATGGGGCCGGCCAGTTCGCTTGGGAAGTTCATCAAGCTCTACATCCGGCAGCGCGGGCTGGACGTGGATCTCCGGGGCGACCGTTATCGCGAATTCATCCTCCTCCTCATGAAGAAGCTGGAGCAGGCTGATTACCTGAAGGCCCAAACCGCCCGCAGCGAGCAGAACGAAGAGGTATCGGTTTATCGCCTCAAGATCGAGAAGATCATCTGGCGCCTGGGCGACGGCCAAACCGTTAAGGCGGATCTGATCAAGCGACGCTCATACAAGGATCAGGCGCCCCGTCCCAACGAGTTCTTTCGGGAAATGTACCGCCGCGATTTTGCCAAATCCAAGCGGCTCCGCGGGGAGGATCATACCGGGCAGTTGGACACCGACACCCGCATCGAGCGCGAGGATCTGTTCCGGGAGGGCCGGATCAGCGCGCTGTTCTGTTCCCCCACCATGGAATTGGGCATCGATATCGGTGGCCTGAGCGTCGTGCACCTGCGCAACGCGCCGCCCAACGCTGCGAACTACGCCCAGCGGTCAGGCCGCGCCGGCCGAAGCGGCCAAGGTGCGCTGGTGTTCACCTATTGTTCCAGCTACTCGCCGCACGATCGACACTACTTCCTGCAGCAGGCCGAACTCGTCGCCGGCTCGGTGCAGGCTTCCCGACTCGATCTCTGCAACCGCGAATTGCTGCTCACGCATCTGAACGCGCTGGCAGTATCGGAAATCGGCATGCCGGGCCTGGAGGAACAGGGTGGCGCGCGACCTTCCATCATGCGGCTGGTCGTGGATGACAACGACCGCATGCCGCTCGCGAGCGAGGTTCGCGCAGGATTGGCGATTCTTCCGGCCAAGTTCAACGAACTGAAATTCGGCTTCAAGAAGGTGATCGCGGACTTCGCGCCCGAACTTCAGAACCAGGCGACCGGCTGGTACTCGGATCAATGGGTGGAGCAGAACCTGTCCGAACTCGCCGACCATCTCGATGGGGCACTGGATCGCTGGCGGCGACTGTATCGCTCGGCAAGGACGATCCTGACCACCGCCACCCAGCGGATCGAAAGCGGCACACTGGGACTTGGCAGTGATGAGTACCGCAAGCACAAGCGCAACCAGGATCAGGCCACACGCCAACTCGACCTGCTGCGCAACGACCTCGGCGGCCGGTCGTCGGAACTCTCGGAGTTTTATCCCTATCGTTATCTGGCGTCCGAGGGGTTTCTACCGGGCTACAACTTCACGCGCTTGCCGTTGCGCATCTTCCTGCCAACCAGCGATTCGACCGGAAATTTCATATCCCGCCCGCGCGCAATTGCGCTACGCGAGTTCGGTCCGCTCAATCGCATTTATCACAACGGGCGCAAATACCGCGTTTCACAGCTGGTGGTGCAGGACACCGAATCCGCGCTGACCGAGGCCAAGATCAGCAAGAAGGCCGGCTATTTCCTTACTGCGGAGCAGAAGGATCTCGAAATCTGTCCGTTCAGCGGGCTGAATCTCGGCGACAACGCAAACAAGGAGCATCTGCATCACCTCCTGGAGATGACCGAATCGCGCGCCGAGGAGATCGACCGCATCTCCTGCGAAGAGGAGGAGCGGGTATCCCGCGGCTATGAGATCAATACCTATTTCACGGTGGACGGCGGCCACCTGGAGCGTGTTCGCAAAGCGATCGTCCGATCCAGCGAAAGCGCGCTGCTTAACCTGCGCTACGTGCCGGCGGCGCGGCTTGTGCATGTGAACAACAAGTGGCGATCACAAAAATCGGAAGGCTTCCCCATCGGAATGGTGTCCGGAGATTGGCGCAATTCCATGCCCGAGCCCGATAGCAACTTCAAGGAAGACTTCCGGCTGGTCAAGCTGTGGACCTCGAACCTGGCCGACGCACTGTACATCGAGCCGATTCCGCCGCTCGGCCTGAAGCCCGATGGCGTCATCACTTTGCAGCATGCCCTCAAGCGTGCCATAGAGGGCGTGTTCCAGGTCGAGCCCAACGAGATCGGCGTGGTCACCATGGGCGACGCGGAGGCGCCCAACATTCTCCTCTACGAAGCATCGGAGGGCAGCCTCGGGATTCTGTCGCAATTCGTCGACGACATCGCGGTATTCCACAAAGTGATCGAACAGGCCATCGCGCTCTGCCGATACGACGACGAGAACTACAAGGGGCCGGCCAGCTATGACGATCTGCTGAGTTATTACAACCAGCGCAACCACAAGATCATCGATCGCCATCTGATCAAGGATGCGCTGGAGAAGCTGCGCATCTGCAGCATCGAGATTCAGACCAATACTGGGTTCCGCAGCTACGAGGACCAATACCAGGCTCTGTTGCGCGCGGTCGATCCCAATTCCTCGACGGAGCGGAAGTTCCTCGATTTCCTCTATCAGAAGGGCCTGCGCCTGCCCGACTCGGCCCAGAAGCGTGTCGACGGCCTGTACGTGCAGCCGGACTTCTACTACGAGCCCCGCGTCTGGGTCTTCTGCGACGGGACACCTCACGACGAACCCGCGTTGAAGGCCGAGGACTCGGCGAAACGCCAGGCCATCATCGCCAGGGGTGATGAGGTGTGGGTGTACTACTACAAGGATAGCTTGCCCGAGAAAGTAGCAGCCCGACCCGACATCTTCAGGAAGGTGCGATGACGACGCTGCTCCAGCCCGGCAAGCTCGTGTCGCTGCGCGGTCGTGAATGGATCGTGCTGCCTTCGGACAACGACGACCTCCTGATCGTCAAGCCGCTGGGCGGATCGGACGACGAGATCGCGGGCATCTACCTGCCGCTGGCGATCGAGGGTGACCGCCCCGTGGATGCCCGATTCGAGGAGCCAGCCGCTGCGGACCTCGGCGACATCGGCACCGCGCGTGTGCTGTATGACTCCGCCCGGCTCGCATTCCGTAACGGTGCCGGCCCGTTCCGTGCGCTGGCCAAGCTGTCGTTCCGCCCGCGTTCCTACCAGATGGTGCCGCTGATCATGGCGCTGCGGCAGGAATCCGTGCGGCTGCTCATCGCCGACGACGTGGGCGTGGGCAAGACGGTCGAGGCACTGCTCATCGTCCGCGAACTCCTGGAGCGGCGCAAGATTACCCGCTTCGCCGTCATTTGCCTCCCGCACTTGTGCGAGCAATGGCAGACGGAAATCCGGGCCAAGCTCGATCTGGAGGCGGTCATCATTCGCTCCAATACGCAGGCGCGGCTCGACCGGCAGATTCAGGGCGACACCAGCGTCTACGATTTCTACCCCTATCAGGTCATAAGCGTCGACTTCATCAAGTCCGACGTTCGTCGGGATGTCTTCGTTGAACAGTGTCCTGAGCTCGTGATCGTCGATGAGACCCACACCTGCGCGCGGCCCACGGGCGCCTCGACGAGTCAGCAGCAGCGTTATCACCTGGTGAGCCGCATTGCCGCGAAGCCCGGTCAGCAGTTGATCCTCCTCACCGCCACTCCGCACAGCGGCAAGCCCGAGGAATTTCACTCGCTACTGGGCCTGCTCCGGCCGGAGTTCGAAACCCTCGACCTGCCCAATTCCACCCAAGCGGAGCGACGGGAGCTTGCCCGCCTTTTCGTCCAGCGCAAACGTGCCGACGTCGAAAAGTGGATGGGCGAGGACACGCCCTTTCCGGAGCGGGAGGCCTTTGAATGGCCGTATGACCTTTCGAGCGGATACTCCCGTTTCTTCGAGGCGATCCTCGACTTCGCCCGCAAGCTGATTGCGCCGGATCCCGCCCGTGGCCAGCAGAAGCGCGTCCAGTATTGGACCGCCCTTGCCCTCCTGCGCGGCGTCATGTCCAGCCCTGCGGCGGGCATCGAGATGCTGAATACCCGTCTGGAGAATCTGGCGATCGCGGCGGGCGACGATGCGGCGCCCTCCGACGGCGCACGCGACGCCGAAGCGAACCCCGTCGGCGATACCGAGTTTGGTTTCGAAGGCGACAATGCGCCGACGCAAGTTATCGAGCGCCACGACTGGACCGAGCACCAGCGGCGGCGGCTTCGGGATTTCGGGCAGGAGCTTGCAGCGCTGAGCAATATCAAGGATGACAGCAAACTCGCCTCCGCTGAGTTGATCCTCGACGACTGGCTGAGCACCGGTTTCAATCCCGTCGTCTTCTGCCGCTACATCGCCACCGCCAACTACGTGGGCGAGCGCCTGGTGCCGGCGCTGAAGAAGAAATTCCCCAAGCTTGATGTCCAGGTCATCACCAGCGAGTTGCCCGATGAGTTGCGCAAGCAGCGCATCGAGGAGATGGGCCACTCGCCACAGCGCGTTCTCATCGCCACAGACTGCTTGAGCGAAGGTGTCAACCTGCAGGAGCACTTCACCGGCGTGCTGCACTACGACCTGCCGTGGAACCCCAATCGCCTTGAACAGCGCGAGGGCCGCGTCGACCGTTTTGGCCAACTCGCACCGAAAGTGAAGGCCTGCCTTCTCTACGGCGCCGACAACCCGATCGACGGTATCGTGCTCGATGTGCTCCTGCGCAAGGTGCGCGAGATCAAGCGCGCTACCGGTATCAACGTCCCGTTCCCCGAGGATTCCCAGAGCATCATCGACACCATCACCCAGGCCTTGCTGCTCAATCCCGGTCGGCAGATCGAGAGGAAGCGCAACAAGCACCAGATCGAGTTCGATTTCGGCGATTTCGGTGAGGCCGCAAGCGCCAAGGCCAACGTCACCCGCAAGGTGGACGAGGCCGCCGAACGCGAAAAAGCCTCCCGCAGCATCTTTGCGCAAAACGCCATCAAGGCGCAGGAAATCGAGTCGGACCTGCGCGAGGTGGACGAGGCCATCGGCGATCCCAAGGCCGTGGAGGAATTCGTATTCGCGACGCTCAACAACCTGCTCGGCGTCGAAATCCGGCGCGACCGCAAGGGCTACCGTATCGTCACGGGCAATCTGCCCCCTGCGCTGCGCGAACTGCTGCCGGCCGGAGATCCGGTCAACGTCAGCTTTCATTCGCCCACGCCCGAGGGTTATCACTACATCGGGCGCAATCATCGCTTTGTCGAGCAACTCTGCCAGCGCGTCATGGCCAACACTCTGGCGCGCGTGGACAAGCGTGCCGCGCGTGCCGCCGTGGTCCGCACCCGGCAAGTGGCCACCAAGACCACACTGCTCCTGTTCCGCTGCCGCAACGTCATCGAGCAGAGCAAAGTGGGGCACAAGATAGTTGCTGAGGAAATGCTGCTCTGGGGCTGGCGCGGGACGCCCGATCAGAAGGAATTCCTGGACCACGCCGAAGCCAGAAGGCTGCTCAACGAAGCACGCGCCTCGTCTGACCTGTCGCCGCAAGCGCGCACGGGCTTCCTTGAGAACGAACTCAAATTGCTCGCCGGTCTGGGGGCGGAATTCGACGCCGTCGCGGAGCAGCAGTCGAAACGCTTGGTGGATGCCCACGAGCGCTTCAGCGCATTGATGGACAAGCAGCGCTTCCAGGTTGTATATCCCGTGCTGCCGATGGATCTGCTCGGCATGTATGTCCTCCTGCCTGACGGCGGACAAGGATGAGCGGCTCCGGTGAACTACCCCAGCATCCGCATTGAGGGAGCCATCCTCTCCCCGGACATCCTCGAACGGCTCGAGGATGCCCCGGGCCAGCGCGCCACGAACTTCGGTCTCGATGGCAGCGCCAGGGTGAAGGACGAAATCGCCCGCGCATGGGCCGACGCGCAGGACTACTGGCGCATCTTCCAGCGCAAGCTGGAAACACTGAGACCGGATTCCCCCGCCACCACTGAAACGCGCCAGCAGTGGGTGGTGCCGCTGCTTGGCCTGCTCGGCTACCAGCTCGAATACCAGTCGCGCGGCACCGAGCTGAACGGCAAGACCTACGCCATTTCGCACCGCGTCGCTAATCGCGGCCAGACTCCGGTGCATATCACCGGCTGCCGCGAACCCTCGGGGCTGGACCGCAAGCCGGAAAAGGCGGTCCTGCGCATGTCGGCGCACGCGATGGTGCAGGAGTACCTCACGCTTGACGAAGATCTGTACGGCCTGGTGACCAATGGCCGGCTGCTGCGGCTGCTGCGCGACAGCTCGCGCCTGGTCAAGCTCACCTACCTGGAGTTTGACCTCGACCGCATTTTTACTGACGGGCTGTTCGCCGATTTCGCCATCCTCTACCGCCTGCTGCATGCGACGCGCCTGCCCGCCTCGCGCGAGGCGGCTGCGGAAAGTCTCATCGAGCGCTACCACCAGGATTCGCTTGATTCCGGTTCGCGCATCCGCGACGGCCTGAGCCGGGCGGTCGAACGGGCGATCCGCGATTTCGCCAACGGCTTTCTCGCCCACCCGGCAAACGAAGCGCTGCGCAATGCGGCAGCCTCGGGCGAACTGAAGCCAGAGGCGTACTACCAGCACCTATTGCGGCTGATCTACCGCCTGCTCTTCTTGATGGTGATTGAGGAACGTGGACTCGTGTTCCCGCTTGGGATGGCCGCCGCCAGACGCGACATCTACGACCGCTACTACAGCGTACAGCGCCTGCGGCGGCTATCCGAGAAGCGCTATCTCGCCGACCGGCGCCACCATGACCTCTGGCTTGCCTTGCGGGCCACGTTTCGCTTGTTCGAAGCCGGTGGGCCGGGTTCAGAGATCGGTCTCGCCCCACTGGCCGGTGATTTGTTCAGTCCGGATGCCATCGGCTTGCTCGCCCGCGCGACGCTCGGCAACGACGTGTTGCTCTCGTGCCTGCGCTCTCTCGGTCTTTACCAGCATCCGGATACCCGGCAAGTCATCCGCGTCAACTACGCTGCACTCAACGTGGAAGAACTCGGGTCCGTATACGAGGGCCTGTTGAAATTCAACGCGGTATTCAGTCTTCAGGCAGGCGTCCCAACTTTTGATTTGCAGGCGGGGGCGGATGATACCCAGAGCCACTATACGGACGACGATCTGGTTCAGCCGCTCATCAAGCACTCGCTCGACTACCTGATTGCCGAAAAATTGAAGGAGCGCGATCGCGAACAAGCGCTGCTCTCCCTGCGCGTCGCCGATATTTCCTGCGGTTCCGGCCACATCCTGCTGGCCGCCGCACGGCGAATCGCTACCCAGCTCGCGATCGTTCGCACCGGCGAAGAGCAACCGTCGCCTTCGGCTTTCCGCGCCGCGATCCGCGACGTAATCCGCCAGTGCATCTACGGCGTAGACGTGAACCCCCTGGCCGTCGAACTGTGCAAGGTTGCCCTCTGGCTGGAAGCTCACAACCCCGGCGAGCCGCTCAACTTTCTGGACCACCACATAAAATGCGGCAACGCTGTCGTCGGCTTTGCCCGGCGCGAGGAAGTCGAACGCGGCGTACCGGACGAAGCGTTCGTCACGATGCCTGGCGACGACAAGGAAACTGCAGCCCTCGTACGCAAGCGCAACAAGGCCGAACGCAAGGATCACGCGTCCGGGCAGATCCCGCTTGCCCCGGCCATTCAGAAACAACTCGATGACATTCTGCGCGGCTGGCGTGAGCTTTCGGTCTTGCCTGAGCGCACACCTGAGGACATCGCGGCGAAGAAACGTCGCTATCAGGACTTCACGAAGGGCGAGGACGCCTGGTTGCTTAACCAAATTGCGGCTATCCCCATTGCACAGTTCTATTTGCCCAAGACACAGGCGAACCTGCCCAAGCTAATTACCGATGCCGAGTTTCGCCGGTACTGGAAAGGCGAGGTTAGCCCGCAGGGGCAGGCGACCGCTCAGGCCTGGGCATTGGGCGAGCAGAATCGGTTCTTCCACTGGTTTCTGGAATTCCCGGAAATCATTCAACGCGGCGGGTTCGACTGCATCCTCGGCAATCCGCCGTATCTTGGCGGTCAAGCATTGAGCGGTACCTACGGTCACCCGTTCTGTCACTACTCCAAATGGGAGTACGCGCCAGCTGGCCTAAGCGACTTGGTCGTCTTCTTCGTTCGCCGCATTTATAGCCTGCTTCGTCCAGCTGGCTTCACTGCGTTTATCACTACAAACTCAATAAAGGACGGCGATGTGCGGAAAGATGGCCTTGACCAGATATTGGCTCGGGACGGAACCATCAACTTCGCCGTGAGAGGAATCAAATGGCCTGGACGGGCCAATCTCGTGGTGTCACTGGTCACTCTCCATAAAGGGACATGGAAAGGCAAGCGAATCCTAGATGGCAAGGAAGCGCAATTCATCAATGCCTACTTCGAAGATAGTAGCGATGCCGCTGAGCCCTTGCCCCTATTGGAAAACGCTGAGAAAGTTCTGCAGGGATGCATTTTCCTCGGCGATGGCTTTGTTCTTTCGCATGCGGAGGCAGACAATTTCCGGCGATCTGCCTCAGATAGTCAGGATGTCATATTCCCACTCTTAAACGGGCAGGAACTGAACAACGACCCTGAACAAGCTCCGGGAAGAAGCATCATCAACTTCTTCGATTGGCCCATTGAACGAGCACGCCGATACGCCGAGCCATTCCACAGGATCGAAGAAAGGGTAAAGCCAGAGCGTTCCCTAAGTAACCGCGCTGTATACAGAGAAAAATGGTGGATTTACGGTGAGCCGAGACCCAAGCTAATTAGGAAACTCACTGAACTACATTCCTGCTTCGTTGCAGCGGCCACAACTAAGTACCTTAACTTTTCGGCCGCGCAAACCACGTGCGTCTTTACACATGCGCTCTATGTTTTCGCCACCGACCGCTGGGACCTCTACGCCGTGGTCCAATCCACACTGCACGAAGTCTGGGCGCGCAAGTACAGCGGTGCGCTGGAAACCCGGCTGCGCTATTCGCCATCGGAATGCTTCGATACCTTTCCCTTTCCCGAAGAACTGTGGCAGACCGTCAGTCTGACCTTGGCGGAAATCGGCGAGCGCTACCACGAACACCGCCGTGGCCTCATGCGTCAGCTCTGGCTTGGTTTGACCGACATCTACAACCTGTTCCACACCCGCGACCTTACGCCCGCCGTGGTCGCAAAGGTCAGCAAGAAATCCCCCGAAGAAGCGGAAGCAGGCTACCAGGGCATCCTTGAACTGCGCCGCCTGCGCCGCGAACTGGACATCGCCATCCGTGACGCCTACGACTGGGCCAACCTCGATCTCGGCCACGACTTTCACGAAGTCGAGAACCTGCCCGAGAATGACCGCGTCCGTTACACCATCAGCCCCGCCGCTCGCAAAGAGGTCCTGCGCCGCCTACTGACACTCAATCATGAACGCGCGGTCGCTCAAGCGGTGGCCGCACCGCTCAAGAAGGCGCGTCGCACGAAAGGGGCTGCCGAGCAGGTTATCGAGGACATGTTCGCCACGGGCACGCGCACACCGCTGCCATCATTCAATCCGGCACGGTTGCCCGACGGCGTCTGGGCACGGCACAGCACGGATCGCGCCGCCGAGATGGGGGTCATACTCGCGGCGATCCTTAAAGTCGCGGGATCCCCCGAGGCTGTTCGCAACATCCGGCTGGCTTCCATCTTGATTGACGAGCCGCGCCTCCTCATACCTGCTTTGACCGCGGAGGAGGCGCTGGATTGGCGACGGTTGGTTGGGGCCGAGGCCGCGCCCATGGCGGCCGAAGTGCGGCCGTTGGTGCCTGGCGCAGATCGAGCATGGGGGCGTGTCGTGCAGCAATTGCGCGGAAACGGGTTGCTTGTGGAAGATCTCTCCACCCACACGTGGGGACCAGGACCGGGGCTGGACGCCATTCCGACGGCAGGCTGGCCCGACGGGCGCGCCGCCATGGTGCTGAGCGTATTGCGCCGACGTAACCCGGACGAGGTGATCCGGCAGCTCCCCAATGAGATCCAAAGGTGGATCTATGCCCAGGCAGCTTGACCTTGTTCCTCCACCTGGATTGAGCCTCCAGCCAGAGGCGGGGAGGAACGAACCACGCTTCTGGGTACGCAGATTGGCGTTATGGCGCAAGCCGGGCGAATTGCTACGCGAAATCACGCTTCGACCGGGCCTCAACATCATCTGGTCCCCCGATCCTGCCGACCAGACGAGGGCAAGGCAGGACGGAGATGCAATGGGGCACGGCGGTGGAAAGAGCATGTTTTGCCGCCTGATCCGCTATTGCCTGGGGGAGGATCATTTCGCGACGGATGAGCAACGAAATCGCGTTGCCCTTGCATTTCCGGACGGTCTGGTTGGCGCCGAGGTAATGGTCGATGGAATCGGTTGGGCAATTCTTCGCCCCATCGGCACGGGGAGAAAGCATTTTGCGATTCGCGAAGGCAACCTCGATGACATCAAGATCGACGAACTCGCCGCAAACGGCACCACATCATTCCTGCAGGCGATCGAGAACAGTATCTTGTCCCCCGGGGTTGCAGCGCTGGTTCCCGGAGATCAGCCCCTACATGCTTGGTTGGTCGCACTCGCCTGGCTCGCCCGGGACCAGGACTGCCGTTTCGATGATGTGCTCGATTGGCGATCGCCGGTTTCGGATTCCGGATCGCCAGTCCGGTCTTTTTCAACAACGAGAGTTCTGGATGCGCTTCGGGCTTTGATTGGCGCCATCGACCCGGAAGAGCACAACATTCGTGCAGAGATCAGTGATCTGGAAACCGAGCATCAGAAGGCCCTCCAGGAGGTTGCACATCGAAAATGGGAGGCTGCCCGGTTACGTTCCCGCCTTCTCGGTGCGTTGGGATTACGAGAAGACCAGGTTCCACCCGATCGACTTGCGATAGAGCAGTTACGTCAGGCGGCCAAAGTGCAACTGGCCCGCACGGTGGTGATAGATGCAGACGCGGATATCGCCGACGTCGAAACCCTTCGGGCAGCTGATGAAGAAGCGCGGCGCCGGCTTGATGCAGCGGCCAAAGCAGTGACCGAAGTGGAAGCGAGAATCCCGGAAATCGAGCGCCTGGTAAGCCGGATCAAAGGCGAAATGCCAGCCACCGCGTTTGCCATTCACTCTTCGCAGAATCCCGTTTGTCCTATATGCGAAGTGCCGATTGACCGAGCCCTGGCGGAGGGATGCAAGCTGTCCCACAAATTGCCGGACTCGGATCAATTAAAGGCACGTCGGAAGTCGCTGGAAAGCGATTTCAAGTGCGAGTCATTGAGACTCGAAGAACATCGGAATCGACGGCCCATTGCCAATGCCGAACTGGCTTCTGCACGTCAATCCGCCGAGGGTGCTCGCAACGGGCTTCGCTCGGCGGAAAAGGCTCGCGACGCCAAAGCAGATGCCTGGTATCAGGCGCGCCGGTGCATTGACGATACCGATCGTCTAGACGAACTGCTGATTGCCGTCGAACGGACACAGTCGAGCGCCGATGAGCTATTTGCAAGAATCGAGAAGAAACGCGAGCAAGTCGGCGCGCATCGGGATGCACAGGTGGAAGTCTTTGGTCGGCTGTCTCGGACTTTCGATGCCATTATTCGCGTGCTGGTTGGGCAAACTGCTCGTGGAGCCGTCACCCTGGACGGAAAAGGCTTGCATTTGACGGTCGATATGGGGGGTGACCGTTCGACGACCGCCATCGAATCCTTGAAGATCGTTGCCTTCGATTTGGCCGTGATGTGCATGAGCATCGAAGGCAAGGCGCATGTGCCGGCCTTCTTGATTCACGACAGCCCGCGAGAGGCCGACCTTGGCCTGAGCATCTATCACGAACTGTTTCGGTTTGTGCGAGATATCGAACAAGTGGGACGTCAGCCGCTGTTTCAGTACATCATCACCACGACCACCCGTCCGCCCGGCAATCTGACCAAGAAACCTTGGCTGCGCGAAACTCTGCGCGGCGCACCTGCGGAAGAACGCCTAATGAGACAGAACTTGTGATTGAAGGTCGGGATGTCTTCGCAAAGGGAATGCTGCTATGCCGCTTGATCCGCTGATCGTCGCGCGCAAGCTCAAGCAGGCGCGGGAGCTGCAGTCACTCAGCGTATCGGCGGTAAGCGAAGCCACGGGCATCGTGGCTGAGCGCATCGCGCTCGTCGAGGCGGGCGAATCGCCCGCTACCGGTGACGAAGTCTTGGTTCTCGCAAACTACTATCGGCATGATTTTCGGGACTTCCTGGATGACAATCGTCCGGCACCATTCGAGAAGACCGATATTCTCTATCGGCGGCATGGTGACGCTTTCACGGGCGAGGACCGCAGGGCGATTCAGGAATTTCTTTATCTCTGCGAGATCGAATCCATTCTGGAAGCCTTGCTAAGTGTCCCTAAGCAACCATTCAGCTTTGCCCCTACCGGCACGTTCTACAAGGCGCACGGTGATTCCGCAGCGAAGGCACTCAGAGACCACCTCGGCTACTCTTCCAACGAAATTCCGCGTGACGTGTTTGCCGATTTCCGCAAGATCGGTATTCACATCTTCAGGCGACGCCTTGTCAATTCCGATATTTCCGGCCTGTACATCGAGCATCCCGTCGCGGGGCACTGCGTACTGGTGAACTACGACGAGGACTTGTACCGCCAGCGTTTCTCGGCCAGTCACGAAGCGGCGCACGTGATCTTCGATTCCTCCGAGGCCGTCATGGTGACGTTTCGGCACGAACTGTCGCGGGACGATGAAGGGTTCCTGAAGGAGGTCCGTGCCAACCGCTTCGCGTCATGCTACCTCATGCCACCTGACAAACTGCCGCGGGTTTCGCAGTGGACAACCGACCGCGCGATCGAGTGGGCGCAACAACTGCGCGTCAGCACCACGGCATTGTCGATTGCATTGCGGGAAGCCGGAATCATCGATGAAACAGTGGCGGCGATGATTCGAAGCGTTCGTGTCCCCACGGCGGAAAAGATCGATCCTGAGGCGCCCTTGACCTTGACGGCCAAGCAGAAAGCCCGGCGCCGTGCCCTGCTCGAGCGAGGCTTTTCAGACTATTTCGTCGGGCTGTGCTTCGACGCCCATCAGCAAGGCAAGATTTCCGCGGGGCGACTGAGCGAAGCTTTGCTCGCGGACCATGTCGAACTGCGGGAGCTTTCTGCCCTGTACGGGCGGTCACTCCAAGATGGCGCTTGATCCGACCTGCTTTTCGCCGGCATCAGTGGCCGACACGTGTTCCGTATGGAACATGCTGTCGTCACGCAAGCTCTACCAAGCGGCGATGGACGCCAAGCTGCATTTCTGCGTCACTGGAATGGTCCTGTACGAATGCCTGCAGAAACCGCGTTCGTATGCGTCTCCGGAGCGTACCGAGATGATGCAACGACTGGAGCGCGCGAGACAAAACGGTGGGTTTCCGACTCAGCCGTGCAGCCTCGATGACCTCGTAGACATATCCCGACAGACGCCCAGAGGGCTGGGAAGCGGTGAACTGTCCTGCATTGCCGTGGCTTACCGAGTGCGGAGCATCGCATTCATGACGGATGAGAAGCAGGCGCGGCATGTTGCCTCGACGAAGTTCTCCCTGAACGTTGAGACGACGCCGAAATTGTACGCGTGGCTCCACTATCAACAGCATCTTGGCGCTGGGGACCACGACGACGTGATCTGCGAGCATGAAAGGTATGAAGCGAGGCCTCTTTCCCAATTTTTTCAAGAGGCCTATGAGGAAGCCATGCGATGCCGGTTGATGAACCGGCCTGCCGTGACGCCGGGAACGATATGAGGCCGGATCGCAAAGATGGACACGCCGGACGGTAGGGGATTTGCGCTGATATGGATGAGCCCCATGCGACACCGCAGGTTCAAGCCCGAAGTGCTGCCACGCGATCTTTTCGCTTAAGCAGGTGAAAGAGCGCACATATGGGCGATGAAATCTCGCTTTATCCGCCAATCCCTGACCGGCTGCGGCTTGCTGCAAAACAGGGAACGTTGATCCCGTTCATTGGTGCGGGCGTGTCCCAACTTGGGGGCTGCCCAGGATGGGACGAGTTCGCCAACGCGACGTTGCGCTTCTTCGTCCAGAAAGGAAAGCTGAGTCACGCACAACTGGATCAACTGGCGAGCCTGTCCGCCCGAGTCAAGCTTGCTGTCGCTCTCGGGCTCGAACAGGAGCACGGATTGCCTGTCGAGTTTGACAAATTGCTACGACCACCAGATGACCATCGCAAAGAACTTGGCGATCGCGTCTACGCCAGCTTGGCCAAGCTGGCATCGACGTTCGTGACCACAAATTACGATGAATGGCTCGACAAGATGCCGAGGGAATTGTCGATGGTGCCCAGTTCAGCGGCCAGCCCTGCTTCGGACCCTCCAAGCACGCTGCGCAATGTCGTCTACAAACCGGAGGACTTTGACGACGAAAAGCTGAAGACTCCCAATGTGGTCTTGCATATTCATGGTTCGGTGCGCGACCGCAAGAGTATGGTATTGACGACGGCCGACTATTTGGAACGGTACCGGAGCCACCGCCTCGATGGGAGCGAGGGGCGGGAGAATCCCTTTCTTACCTTCCTCGAAATCCTTTTCAAGCTCAAGAACATTCTGTTTGTGGGCTATAGCCTGGGCGAACTGGAGGTCTTGGAATATGTGGTGCAGAAGGCGCGGCAGGACCGCCCACGTAACAACGAGGAACCGCGCCACTACATCCTGCAGGGGTTCTTCTCGCATCAGCTGGAACTCAAGAAAAGTCTTGAACGCTATTACCGGAACGAGTGCGGCATCGGGCTCCTCGCGTTCTCGCGTGATACGCAGGATTGGCGCCAGCTACTCGATGTCGTCGAGTATCTCAGCAAAGAGATTCCTGCAGGACCCGTACTCGGACTGCAGGAGCGCCGCGAAATGGAGGAACTCTTGAATGGCTGAAGCGCTGACAGCCAAGCGAAGGTGGTTCCTTCAGCGCATGACTCAGGGCGATGAGCATGCCAAATGGGGCTTCGAACTATTGCTCAAGCGCGAGGACTTTGCCGGATTCTTTGACCATCTCGACGAGGCCGGGTTGTTCAGACCGGAATGCAACCCAGCTCCCGTTCCCGCAGAACCGGGATACGTCCGAATCCCATATTGGCCTGCACTGGACTATCTCCAGGCATGCGCCAAACAGGCTGGCGAGCGTAACGACATTGAGCTAGCGCGCAAGATCATGACTGTCGTTGGAGCCGTAAGCCGTGTTCGCGAACCGGATGGCGGTGTCAGAGACAACTACCACACGTACCGCGTGTTCGCCGAAATTCTTGGCCTGCTGCCAATAAGCACGATTACCCCCGAAGACTTGGCGCTGATCCCTGGGTGGCTGGAGAGCAAGTTTGATCGGGGAATGGTCGGGCACGCATTGGATACAGGTGCGTTGCGAAATTGTCTCGCAAGTGCGTCACCCGAGGATTGGAATAAGGCGTGTCTGATTCTGCGCTATTGCACGGCCATACGCTGGGTTGACGAACGCGAACTCGGTGAGAACCGAAGGAAGCCGGTGACAGTGGTCGATGACTACTGGCTCAAGGAATTGATCGAACATCACGCAAGCTCCCTAGGCGCCAAAGCCGGACGGGTCGCCTCAGAAATCTTCCTGGAGCGCATTAGGGAAGTGTTCCAAGAAGGCGGGCGAGATCGCGCTGCTTGGCTATGGCGGCCGGCCATTGAAGACCACCCGCAGAACCATTCGTGGAATGGACCGGAGAATCGGTTCGTCGAAGGTTTGCGCGATGTCTTGCTGAGCTGGGTAGATCGTCACATTAATGCCGCTCAGCCTTTCATCGAAGGACTTCTCCGAGACCAAGTACAGATCGTTCGGCGAATTGCCATTTTTATTCTGGGCCAGCGGTGGGCACTGTTGCGAAACCTTTACGGTAGCGCGCTTGGGCCTCAGCTCTTCGACGCTGGCCACGTTCATGAACTCTACCATTTGCTCCGGGCGCACTTCGACGAGTTCACTGAGGCAGAGAAGGCGGCCACCATTGAAGCTATACGCCGGCTTCCGCGCCCGTCACGAGGTGAGGATCCGGACCGGCTGTTGAAGCGCATACAACGCGACTGGCTTTCTGCGGTAACGGGCAAGGGGTATCAGCCGGCCGAGAGCTGGTTCGCGGAACTCATGTCTGATCAGGCGCTCGGAGCGCTTTCGGAACATCCGGATTTCCACTCCTATATGGAGTCCTGGTCTGGCCCTGGTCCGACCCCGTACCGAGTACAAGAACTGCTCGCTTTCACAGAAGACGGAACGCTAGTCGATCGGCTAAACGCCTTTCAGCAGACCGATTGGTGGCGAGGGCCGACGACACGGGCATTGGTCGATACGCTCGAGGAGGCGGTATCGACAAATCCCGGAATGTTTCAAAGCATCCTATCCACGTTCCTGCGTGCCAAGCGGCCATTTCAGTACGGCGTTATCAACGGGTTCAAACGCGCATGGGAAGCTGCCCCCGAAAAACGCCCAGCAATTGACTGGGACCGTACCTGGAATTCTCTGGTGGATTTCTTCGAGCAGTTGGTAGGAACGCCGACCTTCTGGACTGAAGAGACCGTGGCGGATCGGGACCTTACCCCCAACCGTGACTGGATCCCTCCGGTCATTGCAGAATTTCTGAGGGCGGGCACGAAGAACGATGACAGAGCGTATTCCCCCGATCTTCTGCCGCGGGGTTGGTCGCTGATCGGCATCTTGCTGGAGCACGCTGAAGCGGTTGGCGAGCCGAGAGATGACGCAATGACGCAGGCCATTAATTCACCGAAGGGCAAGGCAATAGAGGCGCTCTTCAGTCACGCACTACGGGCCTGTCGGCTAAGCGATCGGGCCAGTGGCGGACATGCCGGCGCGTGGGCGCAGATGAAGCCGGTGTTTGACCAAGAAATCGCCAAATGCAAGAACGCGAACTACGAATTTTCCACATTGGCTGCGAACTACATAGCCAACATTGATTACATCGATCGCGATTGGTTGCAGGGTAACCTCAAGGGCATTTTCCCATTCGACTTTCTGAACAACTTTCACTGCGCCCTCGAGGGTCTCGCCTACGCACCTGCGACACGCCCCGTATATGCGCTGCTGGCCGAAGGTGGAATCCTAGACTTCGGACTGCGACAAGAGGCCAAAGGCCGGCACGCGCGGGAAAAGATTATTGAACGAATAGCCCTCGCTTTCCTATGGGAAGACGAAAAAATTGATGGCCCACGATTCTCCTACCTCTTTGAAGCTGGGCGAATCGACGATCTTGAGCAGGCCACCACATTTTTCTGGAGTGTAAGCAATCAGAATCTGTCGGATTCCCAAGTGGCGAGAATCCTCGCTTTCTGGGCACGATGCGTGACTTGGAGTCGGAACGCGGGCAAGCCACCAGAAAAGCTGCTATCCAAGCTCGGTCGCCTAAGTTGCTACATCAAGACCATTGATGAGCACGAGCGGGAATGGCTCCTGGCGGTGGCCCCTTACGTCCATATCGGTTACAACGCTGACGATTTCATCGAAGAGCTTGAGCGCCTCGCGGACATCAGCCCCGAGAATGTCAGCGCTGTACTCGGGAAGGTTCTTGACACCTTTGTTCCGACATTCGACTTCCAGGATCGGCTGAAGTCATTGCTGACGAAGCTCGCGGCACACGGTAGACGGGAAGATGCAATTGCGTATGCCGATCGACTCCGCCATCTTCGAGGAATGGAACAGCTCTTTGGTCAATTGACGGCAGGTGCGTGACGCACGGCACCAGGAGGAGGAAGTCGGCGAATGGCAAATAAAAGGATCGACTGTACCCAGGCGCGCGTGTGGCCGGATAGGCATTATCTACGCTCTCCCCGCTGCGGGCGAGCAAGCCTCAGCCCAGTCTGATTTCCAGTGCCCTGGCTTGCTGTTCAAAATCCGCCGGGCGGCGCTTGCTAAATGTCTGCAGGTTCGCGAGTTTCCAGCGCAGTGCCGGCAATTCGGCGGCATGCGCGCATTGCAGCAAGGTCCAGTCGGGTTGCGCGCGCGAAAGGCCTGTCAGGAAATGACGCTGCGCGCCTGTCAGCCGTTGCGGCAGTTCCGCGCGAAGGCGCGCGCGCGTTTCCAGCAGCGTCTCAAGGCTGACTGGGTCCGCAGTCATGCCGACGAAGGTGTTTCGGTATTCATCGGCGATGTCCTTGTCGTTGCCGAACAGGACCTCATGGGTCGGCCGGTTGTGACCGGCCAAGTAGGTGACGAAGCACTCCACCGTTGAGTCCGATAAACCGCCGGCGGTGAACATCTGCCACGCATCGAACAGATCGCGGGGATGCTGCCGGTCCATCGCGGCCACGAGCTTGCTGCCGTAGAGTTCAGCCGTGGCGAGCACGGGCAGTTCAAGTTCAGCACCGAACATGTCAGCCGTTCTGGGCGTCAGCGCGCGCCGCTCGACCGGCAGAACGGTTCCACGGAAAACCGCATTGACTTCGATCTTCACCTGATTGTCCGCGTCCTCGATCAGCAGTTTGGTATCGCCGAGATCCTTGCTCGCCACCTTGCGCGTGCGGATGCCTCGCTTCGCGAGCCGCCCGGCGATCGCATCGATCTCGCCGGCGATGGCCGCCAGTGCCTGCTCGCGCGGGATCTGCCATGGTGTGTAGACCACGTCAATATCGACCGATAGGCGCGGCATGTCGCGCACGAAGAGATTGATGGCGGTGCCGCCCTTCATCGCGAAGATGTCGTTGGCGAACACTTCGGGGGCGGCGGCCAGCAGCAAGCGCACGGCATCGGCATAGGCCTTATCCATGCGGTTTCAGGCTCAGCAGGGTGCCATCTTTCAGGCGGGTCATCCAGCGCTTGTCGCTGCCGACCGGCAGCGTGTACTGCTGCTGGAGGGCCGCGACATCCACCACCTTCGTCTCGCGCGCCCAGGTCAGGAAGAGGCGCACCGTCTTGACGCTGGTGCAACAGGCAAGCAGGCGGCCCAGCATTTCCTTGCGCGGACTGCTCAGGCCCTCGAACAGGTTGCGCGCTTCTTCCAGGCCCTGATGGGTGCCCACGTCATACAGCAACTCGAGCAGCGCGCGCTCGGGCACCGACACGCGCAAGCCCTCGGTCGCGCCGGGCGGCGTGGTCAGGCTCTTTGCGGCCAGCGCCTCATCCGGCCAATCGAACAAGCGGGCCGACACGTAACGCGCGGGAAAGCGCGTGGTGAACCATGCGGGCAGCGTGAAGCGCACATCGCCCCAGAGTACCCACTGCTCGCGCGCGGCCAGATTGTGTCGCACGCCCTGCATGGCGAGCGCGCTCTTGCCTGCCACGTGCAGGCCGGCGACGCGGGTTTGAAGGAACTTGATGGTGCCGTGCGCGCTCAGTTCGTCGGAAGGAAAGGCGTACACGCCCTGCCCGAGCCGGACCAACCAGCCCGTCCCGGCGTAATGGGCCGCCAGCTTTGCGGACACGCCCAAGCGCGCGAGCGCGCCCACGTCAAAAGGCGCGCCGCGTGGAAGGCTGGTCTGGAGTTGCTTGATTAGAGAATGTCTCGAAGTTCCCATATAGGGTGAATATTACAGCATTTCCTAATCAAACGCAGGCGATTTGATTAGATAAACGATGAATATTCGTATTTCATTGTAATTATTGAACTATATCTAATCACCGGCGAATACTGCCAAGCCATCGTTCCTGTTCAGGAAAAACCCAGGCACCGCTGCGGTACCGCATTGAGAAGATCACGCCGCGCGCAGCGACACGACTTTGTTTGCGGTCAGCGCCTCAAGAAAATCCGCCCACTTCTGCAGCCATACCCGTGCCTCGGCGTCGTAGCGATGCCGATCATAAATGGCGCTTACAGAACCATCGACGTGATTGAGGATGCGGTCCTGCACGACGCGCGGGCAGCCAAGCTTCGCGAGGCCCGTCGCCACGGTACGGCGCAGATCGTGAACCGTCCACGGCAGCTCGATCGGATCGGCGCGCGGCTTGCCCTCCTTCTCCTTGCGTGCCTCGTATTGCGCAAGGCCGAGCGCTTTCTGAGTAACCGTCTTCCCAGTCAAGCGTGATGAAACGATGCGTCCCAAGGCTTGTTGGTCCTGACCATGGCGTTGAGCGTGGTCAGGAGCTTGCGCATGCAGGCCACCAAGGCGACCTTGG
>Ga0138256_10001567_pt1 | contig 24615 bp, 24 predicted proteins | sample KNB2016incub_MG_FD_105486 | JGI IMG/M metagenome (GOLD analysis project Ga0138256, IMG submission 105486) | Active sludge microbial communities from wastewater in Klosterneuburg, Austria - KNB2014incub_MG | ecosystem: Engineered > WWTP > Activated sludge > Unclassified | place: Austria...
GTAGATGATTTTGAAGGAGCAAGTACCATGTTCGATTTAAAAGGCAGCTTCCTTACTTGGTCTTTAGCATCTGCTCCTAAAGGAATGCTAAATACATTTGGCGTTGAAAAATTTCCCGAAGCACGTGTGAGCGATAGCTTAATATATGGATTTAACAGAGCAAAATTAGCTTGGTATTCCATAGATCCAGTATACTTAGGAAGTAGTAATAGTAATCCTTTAAACAGTGCCGCACAACAAGAAGCAAAAAATAATATTTATACACGTCAGTTTTATGAAAAAGATGTGTTTAAAAACAGACAAAATTCTACCATCACCAATCCTCCATTATTTACCTTAGATTTATCTTATTTTCCTAAAGAAAAAGGACCTTATAATTTTGAAACAATGCCAACGGCATATTCAAAAGGGATAAATGCACAAGGTAAATTAAATAATCCAGAAACACGTTGGGGTGGCATCATGCGTACTATTGAATCTACCAGCGATTTCGAAGCTGCCAATATTGAATTTGTTCAGTTTTGGGTACTAGATCCCTTTAAGTTTCCAGGAGCTGACAGAAAAGGAAATTTATATGTTCAATTAGGTACAGTTTCTGAAGATATTTTAAAAGATTCACGAAAACAATATGAAAATGGATTGCCTCGTCCAAATGGAGGAACAACAGTCGATACTTCTGCTTGGGGTGTAACACCTACCATTCAAAATGCCTTAACTAACAGTTTTGATGCAGATCCCGATGTCATTAAAAAACAAGATGTTGGTTTAGATGGACTGGAAAATGATGCCGAACGAAATTATTATGCCAATTATATCAGTAATTTGGCAGGAATTATTTCAAATCAAGAAGCATTGGACAAAGCAAATGCAGACCCTTCGGGTGATGATTATGTATTTAATAGAGATAATAGATTTGGTAGTGAAGTGGGCATTATAACACGATATAAAGACTTTTCTAATTCACAAGGTAATTCATCCAATAATTTAAATGGTGGTAATGTAAACGGAAATTCCAAAACACAACCAGATAATGAAGATTTAAATAATGATAACACACTCAATGAAACGGAAGAATATTTCCAATATCGAGTGGCGTTTGATGATAATTTCTTAGCCAACTCACCGTATGTTGCCAGCAGACAAGGTTTCGGTGTAAATGGGAATGACTCAGCATATTGGTATCAAATTAAAATTCCGGTGAAAGAATTTGAATCGCGTGTAGGAAATATTGCGGATTTTCGTTCCATCCGATTTGTACGTTTAATCATGTCTGACTTTACAGATAGCGTTACGCTTCGATTAGCTGAATTTGGCTTAGTTCGTAATCAATGGAGAAAATACGATTTATCTTTATCGAATCCAGGTGAGCAATTACCTGGAGACGAAACTTCAGGAACTGAATTCAACGTGGCTTCGGTAAGTGTGGAAGAAAATGCTACACGAACACCAATTCCGTATGCAATTCCACCAGGTATCAATAGAGAACAAAATATAAGTGGTTACAACAACGCCTTGCAAAACGAACAAGCCATGAGTTTGCAAGTGTGCGAATTAAATGATGGCGATGCACGTGCGGTATTTAAAACTACCAATATGGATTTAAGGAATTATAAACGCATGAAATTATTCACGCATGCAGAAAATTTTCCTGGAGATAAAGGTTCTTTATATCCCATAAAAGACAATGACCTTACTGTTTTTATGCGCATTGGTTCTGATTTCACCGATAACTATTATGAATATGAAATTCCATTAAAAGTGACGCCTGCCGGAAATTACAATCCGGAAAGTGAAATGGATAAAAGACTCATTTGGCCAGATTCCAATCAAATGAATGTATTGTTAGATAGCTTAACTGCAGTAAAACAAAAACGAAATCAAAGTAGTGCATCCTTGATTTTACCTTATGATGTTACTTTGGCAAACGGCGATAAAATTAGCATTAAAGGAAATCCTGATTTAGGTGTAGCAGCAGTTTTTATGATTGGCGTTCGGAATCCAAAACGAATTATTGGTGAGAATGATGACAAAGACGATGGAATGCCAAAATGTGCCGAAATATGGGTGAACGAATTGCGTATGTCCGGATTTGATGAACGAATGGGCTGGGCTGCTTTAGGTAGAGTAGATATGCAATTGGGTAACCTCGGAAATGTAATTTTTTCAGGAAACATGCACTCCATTGGTTATGGTGACTTAGAGCAACGACTCAACCAACGTTATAGAGATAATTACTACCAATATGACATTGCCACGAACTTACAATTAGGTAATTTAATTCCCGAAAAAGCCGGCTTACAAATTCCGGTATATGCTCAATTTTCTCAAGCCATCAGCACACCTCAATACGATCCGTATGAATTAGATGTAGAGTTGAAAGATAAATTTGAAGTGATTAATACAGATGCCAATTTGTCTAAAGAAAGAAAAAAAGAACTAATAGATTCCACAAAACGTGTGGCGCAAGACGTAACTACTATTAAAAGTTTCAATGTTACCAATTTACATAAAGAACGAACCAATCCACAAAAAGAACCTCGCGTTTATGATGTAGAGAATTTCAATTTTACCTACGCATTCATACAAACGGATAAACGAAATCCAGTAATAGAAAATGAACGCATCACACGTCATCGTGGTTCCTTAGGATGGAATTTTTCGCCAAAACCTTTAGTGTGGACACCGTTTAAAAAATTAAAAAATAATAGCATTCATCTTAAACCAATTAAAGAGTTTAATTTGAATTTAAAACCAAATTCTGTTTCATTTAGAACAGATGTCAACCGTCAATATGGCGTACAAAAAATTAGAGATATTGGTGGCGATGGATTAGTGATACAGCCTACTTATGATAAATATTTTACGTGGGATCGATTTTGGAGCATCAAATACAATTTAACAAAATCTATAAATATTGATTTTACTGCCAATAATAAAGCACGTGTAGATGAACCAGATGGTGCAATAGATACCAAAGAAAAAAGAGACACCGTTCGTCGTAATTTTTGGAAATTTGGACGTAATGTAAGTTATGACCATATTTTTAATGCATCTTATAATTTACCATTCCATCTATTTCCATCTTTAGATTGGATAAACGTAAAAACAAGATATAGCGCGGATTATTCTTATCTCGCATCTTCATTGGCATTAACCAGTTTAGGAAATACAGTAAAAAACGGACAGAATTATCAAGTGGCCGGTGATATTAATTTCAAAAGTTTATTTCAAAAGTCGAAATTTTTGAAGCCTTACACACAAACAGGCATGAAGAAAACAAAACAAGAATATGCAGATGCTTTTACCAAATACAAAGAACTAGAAAGTAGAAGCGAAGAAAAAATTATTAAGAAAAAACAAGAATTAGAAAAGAAAATAATAGATATTGAATTGGCGGAAAATGATACCTCAAAAACAAAAGCAGATATTAAAAAATTAGTAGATGAAAAAAAACAACTTAAAAATGATTTACGTCAGCTGAAATTAGAAAAACGACAATTGGCAATGCCAGAAAATCCAAATTTAGAATATGCATTGCGTCCACTGCTAATGTTGCAACGTGCCTCTATTAGTTACGATGTAAAAGGAACCACTATACTTCCAGGTTTAACGGCAACACCGTTGCTGTTTGGACAAGATTTTAAAAAACATGCACCAGGTGCTGCATTTTTATTTGGTGCCCAACGCGATTCTAATTGGTTAAATTCATTAGCAAATAGAGGCTTAATCTCTTCGGACACCACATTTAATTACCAATTTATCCAAACCAAACAAAAAGCATTCAATTTGCGTGTTACGTTAGAACCTTATCGTGATTTACGCGTGGAAATTTCTATGCAAAAAACACAAGGTGAAACGTACACCGAATTTTTTAAGAAAACATCACCATCCAATCCATATCAACACTTAACACCACAGGTAAATGGGAATATGTCGATGTCTTTTTTAATGTTGAAAACTATTTTTAGCAAAGTAGATGAAAATAACTTCAGTAATGCATTTTATAAATTCCAAGAATTAAGAGAAACGTATTCTAATAAATTTGGAGATAAAAACCCATTGTCAGATAGCATATATATTAATGATAGCATTAGCCTTCCTAATTTTAAAGAAGGTTACGGACCATTCTCACAAGACGTATTAGTACCATCTTTAATTGCCGCTTATACCGGAAAAGATCCGGATAAAGTTCGCCTAAATCCATTGAAAACAATTCCATTGCCTAACTGGCGAATTACCTATAACGGTTTTGCTAAAACAAAATGGGGTAAAAAATTATTTACTACATTTAATATCACACATGGCTATACCTCTACATTCAGTATTGGATCGTATGTTACAAACTTAAACTATTTAGGTCAACCTGGATATTTTAATGAAGAATTATATTACGCGCCAGAACGCATCGATTCATTGTCCGGAAACTATTATTCCTATTATTCTATTCCACAAGTAACTATTACTGAACAATTATCGCCATTAATTGGAATTGAAATTTCATGGAAAAATAGCTTAATTACTAATTTTGAATTTAAAAAATCAAGAACCTTAGGCATGAGTTTGTTGGATTATAGACTAACAGAAACAAGAACAACAGAATATGTGGCTGCCATCGGTTATAAATTGGCAAAATTTAAATTGCCATTTAAAATTAAAGGCAAAAAAATCACTTTACAGAACGATATTAATTTACGTGCAGATTTCTCTTATAGAGATGACAAAACAGTCAATTACCGACTAGACCAAAATATTGCAGAACCAACACGCGGCCAAAAAACAATCTCATTAGCCGCTACGATAGACTACATTATTAATAATAAACTAAATGTTCGTTTGTTCTACGATTTCCGAAGAATAACACCAGCAACTTTAGCTTCTTACCCGCAGCGCTCACATCGTGGAGGCATCACTTTCCGTTTCTCGCTTACACCATAATGTCATTTCGAGCGTAGCGAGAAATCTTCTGATTATTACTTTCAATATTTACATGAAATAAAAATAAAATCTTATTTTTGAGAAAAATTAATTTTCATGAGCATTCCAACAGAATTAAAATACTCCAAAGAACACGAATGGGTTCGTGTAGATGGTGACACCGCAACAATTGGCATCACTGCTTTTGCACAAGGCGAATTAGGCGATATCATTTATGTAGATATTGATACCGTTGGTGAAACCATTGACAAAGACGGAATTTTTGGTACTGTAGAAGCAGTAAAAACGGTGTCTGATTTATTTATGCCAGTGAGTGGTGAAGTAGTAGAATTCAATGAAGCATTGAAAGATACACCGGCATTGGTGAACGGAAAACCGTATGAAGATGGTTGGATGATTAAAGTTAAAATGTCGAATCCTGCTGAAGTAGACGACTTATTGGACGCTGCTGCCTATCAAGCATTAATTGGCTAATGTCATTTCGAACGCAGTGAGAAATCTTGCTACATTAAGCTATAAACTAAGAAATGTAATTCCTGCCGTTTTGTGGTCAGGAATTATTTTTTTTCTGTGTTTTTTGCCAGGTAGTGCATTTCCAAAAGAAGACTGGCTCGATAAAATTTACTTTGATAAAATAGTACATGCTTTTTTGTACTTCGTTCTGTTCTTCTTAATTATCAGAAATTTTTCCGCTCAAACAAAAGCAACCATTTTTATTACAAGTACACTATGCATTGCGCAAGGAATTTTGATAGAATTTATTCAAGATTCATCATACATACAAAACAGAAGTTTCGATGTGTATGATATATTGGCAAATATAATAGGCGTTCTGTTTTCAATTAGCTTTAGAAATAAAATCTGTAAGACTTCTTAACTTTCTATTTTGCATTAATTTTGATAAGTTTACCTTGATATACATTTAGGGATAAATTAAATACTAATATTGAAAATAATATTCTTCATATCAGCTTTGTTCATCAGCATATTCTCAAATGCTCAAAGTGATGATTATGATTTATTTTTAGCACGCCAGTTTTTACAAAATGGAGAATATACCAAAGCTGTCGAATATTATCAAAGTTTATATCAGCAAAACCCAACCGAATATTATACGGATTTTATAGATATTTTATTTCAATTAAAAGACTTTGACAAAGCAGAAAAAATAATTAAAACACATTATAAAGAAGTTGATAAAAGTCCCATTTTTTTACTCGATTTAGTCAATTTGTATTTAAAACAAAATCAATTAGATGAGGCTGAAAAGCAATGCAATAAAGTGATGAAAGAACTTAAAGCAAATCCGTATGAAATCCAACAAATTGCACAGAAATTTATCCAACTTCAACAAGTAGATTTTGCCGAAAAAACATATCGGAAAGCAAAAGAACTTTTGAAAGATAAACAAGTTTTTAATCTTGAATTAGCTGATTTATTATTGAAGAAAAATGATCTTCAAGGCATGCTGAATGCATATTTTGAAGAAGCAGCGAATACCACCCATTTAAATACCGTAAAAATTGGATTGCAAAAAGCATTAGTAGATGAAAAAGCTAAAGATGAAGTTGAAAAAGCACTACTTAAACGTATTCAATCGAATAAAACCATCTTAAACTATCAAGAATTATTAATATGGTTGTATATGCAACGCAATGATTTTGAAGGTGCGATTTTGCAAGCAAAATCACTCGACTTACTACGTCAAGAAAACGGTGAAAATGTTTTACGAATAGCCAGAGCAGCAACCATTCAAAAAGATTTTGACGCAGCTATAAAAGGCTATCAATATGTGATTAATAAAGGCATCACAAACACTTGGTATGTAACAGCCAGTTTAGAACTAATCAATGTAAAAAGAGACAAAATTGTACAAACTACTAATTATAACCAATCACAATTACTTTCTCTAAAAGAAACCTATCTGCAATTTATTTCGAACTACACACAAGATGACTATAATGCCATTCAAGCTAAAATAGAATTGGCACAACTCGAAGCATTTTATTTACATGAAATCGATACTGCCATTTTTTTGGTGCAGCCTATTGTTGAAAATGATAGAATACCAAAAGAATTATTAGCAAAAGCCAAACTAAATCTTGGCGATTATTACATCATTTCTGATGAGCCTTGGGAAAGTTTACTGCTTTATACACAAGTAGAAAAAGAACAAAAAGGAAATCCAATAGGTGAAGAAGCCAAATATAGAAACGCACGATTGGCATATTATAAAGGTGAATTTGAATGGGCACAAACGCAATTAAAAATTATTAAAGCGAACACCACAGAATTCATTTCCAACGATGCCATCGACTTGTCCGTTTTTATTTTAGATAATCTTAATTCTGACGATACCGATTTTGCTTTGATTCAATTCGCTAAAGCAGATTTACTTCAATATCAAAACAAATTAAACGAAGCTGAAGATACACTCGATTTCATACTGAAAAATTATGTTGGAACAGCACTAGCCGACGATATTCTTTATTTAAAATATAAAATTGAAAAAAATAGACAGCAATATGATAATGCAGCAACCTGTTTACAACAAATTTCCGATCATTTTTCAAATGATATTTTAGCAGACAATGCACTGTTTTATTTAGGTGAATTGTATCAAAATTTTTTAAATGATGATGATAAAGCTAAAAATTATTATGAAAAAATTATATTAGAATTTAAGGACAGTACGTTTGTTATTGAAGCACGTAAACGCTACCGCAAACTGCGTGGAGATATTTAATTTGTAAAATTGCGTTCTTCGCGTCTTTGCGTTCCACTAATTATTGGAATTGCGTGAAATTCGGAACTATTTTTGCTGTATATTTGTTACACTAAAAAGTAAATTACAATATGAACGGAATTATTTTAATCTCATTAATTATTGGTGGTGTGAGTTGGTACGTGAGTTCAACTTTACAACGCAGATTTAAAGAATATTCACAAATGCCAATCCGATTTACCGGTAAAGAAATTGCCGAAAAAATGTTGCGTGATAATGGTATTACAGATGTACAAGTCATTTCAGTGCCTGGAGCATTAACCGATCATTATAATCCATTAGATAAAACAGTAAACTTGAGTGATTGGGTGTATGCGCAATCCAATGTGGCAGCTGCTGCTGTGGCCGCGCACGAATGCGGACATGCCGTGCAACACAGTACAGCATATTCATGGTTAACCATGCGTTCAAAATTAGTGCCAGTAGTGCAAGTAAGTTCACAATATGTACAATGGGTAATTTTAGCAGGTTTAGGTGTGCTAATGTTCACTAAATCACCTTGGGTATTGTTAATAGGTATTATTTTGTTTGCTACCACAACCTTGTTTAGCTTCATTACCTTACCTGTAGAGTTTGATGCATCATCAAGAGCCTTAAAATGGTTAGATAGTACCCAAATCCTAATGGGTGAAGAGCACGATAAAGCAAAAAATGCGCTAAAATGGGCAGCATCTACCTATGTGGTGGCCGCATTAGGTTCATTGGTTACTTTACTTTATTACATCTCTATTTTTGTCGGTGCAAGACGAAGAGATTAACACTGCAGCAAAGCTGTGGCTTCATAAATCAAACATCTAAAAAGAACTAAGTTCCTAACTAGTCCAAATATGTTAGCAATATAAAAATAAAAACTAGTTCAAGAATGCAGTAAAGCAACCAGCTTGGCGTTCTTGGACTTTTTTATTTTTTAGTTAATGTAGTTCACTTAAACCCTTTTAAAAGTTCTTGAATTTCATTATCAGAAATATTGTCACTGTTACCTTTGCTATAAATGGAAAGTAGAAAAACAGTTTCATCTATAATTTTAACGAAAGAGATAATTCTTGCACCACCAGATTTGCCTTTATTTTTAGAAGCAATTGCCAAACGGATTTTATATACATCATTTCCTAGTGGAGTGCCAAGTATAGGATTTAGAGAAAGTTCCTTGCCAAGTTCTGCAAGTTCATTTTTAAGCAAAGCATATTTTTAATAAGAGGTTTGGCTTCTTTCTTAAAGTTGTCGGTAAGTTCAACTTTATAATTCATTCAGAAAGTCATTTAAAGAAGTAGTTTTTAATTTACCTTGTTTAATCAATTTCATTTCTTCCAAACCAGCCTTTATATTGTCTAAAATTTGTTCTTTAGTGGGTTCGTCATCTGTTTCTACATTTTTTACAAAACCCAAATTATTCACCAATTCCATAAAAAACAGAACTTTGTTATCAGGAATATTTAATGTAATCTGCTTCATTTTAATAGTAACTTACTATACAAATATAACAAGGATTCTTTCAAATCAGTTCTCTCCTTTCATAAATAGCATAAAATACCTTTTCAATTAAAAAACTTTGTCCATAAAAAACCTCATATTCAATGGTTTATGTTAATTCAATATAAAATATTTTGCTATTTTCTTGCATTATCAGGTTTGAAAAAGTATCTTTGCAACCCGAATTGAAAAATAATTCGTACCAATTTTAAAGAAAACAAGAAAAATTTCAATAAAGTGAATACATTATCGTACAAAACAAAAACCGTTACACCTACAGAAACTGAGCGTAAGTGGTATCTTGTAGATGCAGAAAACCAAACATTAGGTCGCATCTCATCTGAAATTGCAAAAATATTGCAAGGTAAAAATAAAGCGTCTTACACACCAAATATTGATAACGGTGATCACGTAGTAATTATCAATGCAGAAAAAGTAGCATTAACAGGAAAAAAATTAACAGATAAAGTATATGTTCGTCATACGGGCTATCCTGGTGGTCAACGATTTATGACACCGAAAGAGGCTTTTGCTAAAAAACCTGAGTTCGTGTTAGAAAACGCTATCAGTCACATGTTGCCTCGCACACGTTTAGGCAGAGCAATGTTTAAAAAATTACATGTATTTGCTGGTGCAGAGCATGCACACACAGCTCAAAAACCAGAAGTATTAAAATTTAACAAAATAAAATAATGGCAAAGGAAACAATCAACGGATTAGGTCGTCGTAAAACTGCAGTTGCACGTGTTTACTTAAAAAGCGGCAATGGTGCGATTATCATTAATGGTAAAGACATCAAAGAATATATTAATTTAAAACAATTAATCGACAGAGCCATAAAACCACTAAATGTGGTAGATGCAGCTTCTAAATTCGATATTAGCGTGAATGTAAAAGGCGGTGGTATTAAAGGACAAGCAGAAGCAATTTCTTTGGGTATTGCCCGCGCATTAGTAAAAAGCGATGAAGCGGTTAAGCCAGCTTTAAAGGCAGAAAACTTAATGACACGTGATTCTCGTATGGTAGAGCGTAAGAAATTTGGTAAGAAAAAAGCTCGTAAAAGCTTCCAATTCAGTAAACGTTAATCTTCAAAAATTTATAATAAAAGTATGGCAATTTCTAAATTATCTCAGCAAGAAATGTTGGATGCCGGAGTTCACTTCGGTCACTTAAAGAAAAAATGGAATCCTAAAATGTTACCGTATATTTTTATGGAACGTAAAGGTATTCACATCATAGATTTGAATAAAACTCAAGAAAAATTAGAAGAAGCAGCTGCCGCACTTCGTTCTATTTCTAAGTCTGGTAGAAAAATATTATTCGTAGCAACTAAAAAACAAGCAAAAGAAATCGTTGCCGAAGCTGCTAAACAAATCAATATGCCATTCGTTACAGAACGTTGGTTAGGTGGTATGTTGACAAATTTTGTTACTATCCGTAAATCTATTAAGAAAAAACAAAACATTGAAAAAATGTTGGGTGATGGCGCATTAAACAATATCACTAAAAAAGAAAGATTGATGTTAGGTCGTCAACAACAAAAATTAGATAAAGTTTTAGGTGGTATCGAAAACTTACCTCGTATCCCAGCGGCTTTATTTTTGGTGGATATTTCACATGAACATATTGCTTTAGCAGAAGCTAAAAATTTAGGTATCAAAACATTTGGTATTGTAGATACCAATAGCGATCCAACTAAAGTAGATTTCGCAATTCCTGCTAACGATGATGCTACTAAATCTATTCAATTAATTACGAACTACATTGTAGAAGCCATTAAAGAAGGTTTGGCTGAACGTAAAAAAGATAAAGACGAAGCAGATTCTAAAACTGAAGCAGAAGCAAAAGCAACTGTAGAAAGTGCAGAATAATTACTTTCTAAAGTAGAAAGTAATAGTGAACAAGAATAAATTTTATTCATTTATTTTTAAATTATTTAATTATCATGTCAACAGTAACTATAACAGCATCAGATGTAAATAAATTAAGACAAGAAACCGGCGCAGGTATAATGGATTGTAAAAAAGCATTAATAGAAACCAATGGCGATTTCGAAGCAGCTATCGATTATTTAAGAAAAAAAGGAGCAAAAATTGCAGCGAACCGTTCTGATCGCGAAGCGAACGAAGGTGTAGTGGTAGCATTAACCAGCGAAGATGGCAAATTTGGATGTGCTGTAAATTTAAGTTCAGAAACAGACTTCGTAGCTAAAAATGAAGACTTCATTAACTTGGCAAAATCAATTGCTGATGTAGCATTAGCTGGAAGAATTAAAACATTGGAAGATTTACAAAATGCACAATTAGATGGTGTAACTATCAAAGATAAATTGTTGGATACAGTAGCTAAAATTGGCGAAAAAATTGACGTTAAAAAATACGAAGTAGTAGAAGGTGATGGTATAGTTGCTTACATCCACATGGGATACAGAATGGGTGTTTTAGTGCAACTAAACAAAGCATTAAATGAAGAAATTTCTTCCGTAGGAAAAGATGTTGCCATGCAAATTGCAGCCATGAATCCGGTAGCAGTAGATGCTTCTGGCGTGTCTGACGAAATGAAAACAAGAGAACGTGCCATCGCTCGCGAAAAAGCAGTAGCAGCTGGAAAGCCGGAAAACATCTTAGATAAAATTGCAGATGGTGCAGTAAATACGATGTTGAAAGAAAATACATTATTACCACAACCATTCGTAAAAGATGGCAGCAAAACGGTAGAACAATATTTAAAAACGGCAGACAAAGATTTAACGGTGGTTTCGTTCAAGCGAGTAACCTTATCGTAATATTTTAAAAAGAGAATTTTTATTCTCTTTTTTTTTGCCTATTTTTAAAAAAAAATCTTCAGGAAATACTTCATCATTGTACTATTTTTATTTTGCGCTGTCTTTTCCTGTAAGAAAAAAATGATTGCGAAAAATGTGTGCTAGAAATTGGAAACGATAGTACTATGACACATGAAATATACTACACTACCTTTGTCGCTTCCTCTATGGATTGGTGTGAGTTCATCCATACTGTAGATGAACATGAAATGAATGATGTAAACGGTTCTCCGATAGGTAAAGCTGAAAAGAAATGTAATTAGACTTAGAAATCTGACAAAATAATAAATAAACCATGGAAAAACCAATCAAACGTGTACTCTTAAAACTTAGCGGCGAAGCATTAATGGGCGACCAGCAATTTGGTATCCAATCTGAAACACTTTCAATTTTTGCCGATGAAATAAAAGAAGTAGTAGAAGCAGGTTATGAAATTGGTATTGTAGTTGGTGGTGGAAATATTTTTCGTGGCTTACAAGCAGGAAACATTGGTATTGAACGCGCACAAGGTGATTACATGGGCATGCTTGCAACGGTTATAAACGGTATGGCTTTGCAAGGTGCGTTAGAGTCAAAAGGTGTGTATACACGATTGATGTCGGCTTTAAATATTTCGCAGGTTTGCGAACAATATATACGCAGAAAAGCGATGCGCCATTTAGAAAAAGGCAGATGCATTATTATGGCTGCTGGTACAGGAAATCCTTATTTCACGACCGATACTGCTGCTGCATTGCGTGCGAACGAATTAGAAGTAGATGTAATTTTGAAAGGTACAAGTGTAGATGGTATCTACACGGCTGATCCGAAAAAAGATGCCAGCGCAACCAAATTCGATACAATTACTTTTGATGAAGTGATGATAAAAAATTTACGTATCATGGATCAAACAGCTTTTGCGTTATGCAAAGAAAATAAGATGCCAATCATCGTTTTTAATATTAAAGAAAGAGGAAATATTTTACGCATTCTAAAAGGCGAAAAAATAGGTACGCTGGTGAGTTAAAATTGAATATAGATTTAAGAAGTGAGATTTGAGACTTTCAAATCTCTTTTTTTTATTGCAAAATTGCCAACTACACACTTGTCAACTGCCAACTATTTCTTTTATATTTGCCTACGATAAATCAAGTTAAGATGAGCGAAGAAGTACAAATGATACTGGATGAAACCAAAGATGCGATGTTTAAAGCATTGAAACATTTAGAAGATGAATTGCGAAAAGTACGTGCCGGCAAAGCCAGTCCAGATATGCTGCAAGGCATTACGGTAGAATATTATGGCACACCAACACCAATCAACCAGGTTGCAAGTGTAAAATTATTAGATGCAAGAACTTTGTTGGTTGCACCTTTTGAACGTAAAATAATTGGTGATATTGAGCGTGCCATTTTTCAAAGCAATATTGGAATTACACCACAAAACGATGGTGAAAATATCCGACTTTCCGTGCCGCCAACTACGGAAGAACGTCGTCGTGATTTAGTGAAACAATCTAAAAATTATGGCGAACAAACGAAAATTGTAATTCGCAACGCACGCAAAGATGGCAACGAAATGGTGAAAGATTTAGTGAAAGATGGTTTGAGTGAAGATATTGGTAAAGATTCAGAAGAATCTATCCAACAATTGACAAATGAATATAATGGAAAAGTAGATAAAATGTTGGCGCAAAAAGAAGAAGAAATTATGACGATATAATTTCAGTTTACAGTTTGCAAAAAAATTAGTTTACAAAAAGGTGTTCTTGCGAACACCTTTTTCTATATCAGTAAATCTTCCATGTTTCCAGGTGTTACCACCAATTCTTTATGTTTATAGGCATCTAAAAAAGTAGTAGAAAACTTTACTTTAGTTTTCGGATTCCATTTTATTTCAACGGCTAAATAATTATTCTTTTGCAATTCTATATAATCAATTTCCTGTTGTTGTGTGGTGCGCCAGAAATAAGATTCATAAGTAAGTTGATGTTGAAATAAATATTTCCTGCGTTCGCTAATTACATAGTTTTCCCATAATTGACCTACATCTGTTCGTTTGTGTATTGGTGAAAAATTTCCGCTTACTGCATTAATAATTCCATTATCATAAAAATAAATTTTCTTACCTTTTTTAATTTCATTCCTAACGTTTTTATTTAATGCAGGCAACCTAAATACAACAAATGCTTTTTCTAATAAATCGATATATTTTTCTATAGTTTTGTTATCTGCCTGTACTAATTGACTAAGCTCGTTGTAATTTACTTCACTACCAATTTGCAAAGCCAATGCTTTTACAATTTTTTCTAACAAGGCAGGTTTACTAACTTGTTCTAATCGAAATAAATCTTTATACAAATAACTATTTGCCAGTAATTTTATGTGTTCTTCTGCATCATGGGCATTCACTACTATTTCAGGATATGTGCCATAAATTAATCGTTTTTCTAATTGTCGCTTTTCTTCTATAAAACCAAATTCATTCACCAACTCGCTAAATGAAAATGGAAATAAATGCATTTCATATTTTCTGCCAGTTAATGGTTCGTTGGTTTTATTTGCCAATTCAAAAGCCGATGAACCGGTAGCAATTACTTGTACTGTTTTTAGTTGGTCAATTATTATTTTTATAACGATGCCAATATCCTGAATACGTTGTGCTTCATCAATAAAAAGTATTTCATTGTTGCCAATGATATTTTTTAGTTTAGTGCTATTGGGTTTGGTAAGCAATTCTCTGGTATCATCATCATCACCATTTAATTGCAATACTTTTTTCTTTTTATTTTGAGCTAATAGTTGTGCAACAAAAGTAGACTTTCCTGCTTGTCTCGGACCAAAAACAAGCAATGCTTTGCCTTTAAACAATCGGTCTTGTGCATATCTTAATTGAGTACGAACTATCATTATTTTAGATTTTAATCCTAAAAATACATAATTATTTTGGATTTTAATCCTAAAAAAACATAATTATTTTGGATTTTAGATGCGAAGCCGAAAAAAGGTTGCGAAAAAGAAGAAATTATGACGATATAATTTCAGTTTACAGTTTGCAAAAAAATTAGTTTACAAAAAGGTGTTCTTGCGAACACCTTTTTCTATATCAGTAAATCTTCCATGTTTTCAGGTGTTACAACCAATAAAACATATTAGGACAATCACGTTCAGTAACAAAAAGTGTTCGTTGTGAACACTTTTATTTGTAAAAAATGAAATTAAGTGAATCTAAATTAGTGTTCCTTCTTTAGTCATTAGTTTATATTCTCCTAAATGCATAGAAGAATCTTGCACCAGGCGTACTATTTTTCCAATTTTTGAATACCAACGCATTCTAAAAGAAAACGTATCTTTTTTCAAAAATGCATACACAAATGGATGCACATACAACAAGAAATTTTTTTGCTCATGCGATTTCAAATGCATCAAATCATTTTGAATATTATCTACAATTTGAAGTGGTTGATCAATTTTGTATTTAGTTCCATTTAAAAGTGGCTCGCGTGTGTCAATGCTGATTTGCTCTTTCATGCGTTGACGTGTAATTTCCATTAATCCAAATTTACTAACTGGTAAGATTACATGTTTGGATTTATCGCTACGCATTGCTTCTAGCATTGCTTCGTATAGTTTGTGCTTGTATTCACCCGATTTCATGTCTATAAAATCGATGACAATAATACCACCAATATTTCTAAGTCGGAGCTGTCGGGCAATCTCTTGCGCGGCTTCTACGTTGATTTCAAATGCATGTGTATCTTGTTCTATACCTTTTTTAACTTTTGGTCCGCTGTTTACATCAATGACATGTAGAGCTTCTGTATGTTCAATAATTAAATAAGCACCACTTTTTAAGGTAACAGTTTTACCAAAAGCTGATTTTACTTGTCGGCTCACATCATATTTTTCAAATAATGGAGTCGCATCATCGTGTATGGCTAAAACAGAAGCATGTTCCGGTGCATATTCTTTGATGTAAGCTTTTAAATCGCCATATAAAATAGCATCATCCGTTATTACTTTTGAAAAACTTTCATTCATCAAATCACGCACAATGGAAAAGGTTTTATTCATTTCCTTCAGCAATAATTTAGGTGGATTTTGATATTTTGCATTCTGCGTCATCAGTTTCCATTTTCCTAATAGATTTTGAATATCAAATTCTAATTCTTCATTGCCAACACCTGCCGCATTAGTACGAACCACAAACCCAAAATTTTTAGGTTTAATGCTTTTCATTAATTTTAGCAAACGTTCGCGTTCTTCCGGTTGTGCTATTTTTTTTGAAATACCGATGGAGTCTGTAAAAGGAACCAAAACCACATATCTTCCAGGAATAGAAATTTCACAGGTTAAGCGTGGCCCTTTTGTTGATATAGCTTCTTTAGAAATTTGAAAAATAAGGATATCGCCTTTTTCAAATACGTCAAGCATCTGGCCATCTTTTGGGATATTTGGCTCAGTTTCGAAGTTATCCAATAAGTGTGATTGCTCGCCCCTAAATGCATCCGAACTGAATTTGCGCACAGAACGTATATACGGACTTAAATCGGAATAATGTATAAATGCATCTTTATCATGTCCGATATCAACAAAGGCAGCATTTAATCCGGGATTTAGTTTTTTAACTCTACCTAAGTAGATGTCGCCGGCAGCAAAACCTTCTTTATCGTACGAATCAAGATGATATTCGACTAGTTTTTTGTTTTCAAGAAGAGCAATTTCAACACCTTTGGAATTAGCATGTATAACTAATTCTTTAATCATGGTTGATGAGTTTATGTGTCATCGGTCATTAATTATTAAATAAATTTTCTAATGATTAGTAACCAATGTCTATTTGCTATTTCTTTTTATGACGATTTTTTCTTAGTCTTTTTTTACGTTTGTGCGTCGCAATTTTATGACGCTTTCTTTTTTTTCCGCAAGGCATAATTATATCTTTTTATTTTTTTAAATTATTAATGATTTCGTCAATTTCTTTGCTAAAATCATTGTTGTTTACTAATAATTTGCACATTTCAAATAAGCGAATGGCTTCATCGGTATGTCCAAGCTCAGCTTCTGTTATTGCCAAAAAATAGATCGCTTCTTGATTTTGTGGCGTTAACTTCAAAATTTTGTTTAGGCGTTCTTTTGCTTTGTCGTATTGTCCAGATTGAATAGACATTCTACCCAAGGATAATAAAACTTTTATGTTGTCAGGATGTTGGCTTTCTAATTCTTTCAGTATTCCAATTCCCTTCATCGGTTCTTGTGAACCATTCACATATGCATCTGCCAATTTTAGTTTCAAATCTATGTTACTGCTATCTTTTTTATATGCTGCTTCATAAGATTGGAGTGCAAAGGTAATCAAATTATTTAAAATAACGGAATCTTCCGTGCTTTTATATGCCAAAACCAGTTCATCGCCGGCCTGTGTGTGTGCCAATGCCGAATTGTCTATGCTTAAATGCTTATATGTATAGTAAGCGGCTAATGCCGGATTTTGTACACTGTTCCAAAAAGCAGCCATTTGAGTAAAATTTTGCTTTAAGCTTGCTGTATCTGAAGCTGAAATCGATTGGATTGATTTAGAAAGTGCATCCAATTGAGTTTTCTCATTTTCATTAAGTTTGGAAATTTGCTGGCGTTCGTATTCTTCAAATGTGATACCTTGATGGGCATGTGTTTCAGTAGGTTTGTCTTTTTTTACCACTGTTTTACCTCCAAAATAAAGTGCTAATACTAAAATAATTGCACCAATGCCAACTGCGATTTGTCCTTTTTGCACTATATAAAATTATCCTTCTTTTTCTTTTAATCTTTTCGCACTTGAATCTTTAATTTGTTCTATAAAGACTTTAGATGGTTTAAATGCTGGAATTTGATGCTCTGGAATTTCAATAGCAATATTTTTTTTAATATTCCTACCTATTTTAGCTTTGCGCGTTTTAACAATAAAACTGCCAAAACCACGTACGTATAAATTTTCTCCTTCAGCCAATGTATCTTTTACTTCTTTAAAAAAGGCTTCCATTGCGACTAATACATCAACTTTCGGTACACCTGTTTTCTCTGAAATAGTGGTGATGATATCTGCTTTTCTCATGATAAGTGGTTAAATGAAGTGCAAAAATGCGAAATTATTCTTAACTAACTTACTAATATACACGAAATTAGAGTTTTTTTAATATACCTATGCAATAAAGGTAAAATTGAAAATATGTATTTTGCATTCAAATGAACTCTTTTTCCAAAATTTTATTGGAATGGCACAAACCTATTCAGCGCAAGTTGCCTTGGAAGCAATCCAATGATGCTTATAAAATTTGGCTTTCAGAAATTATTTTACAACAAACTCGTGTGGAACAAGGTATTCCATATTATGAAGCGTTTGTTCTCGCTTTTCCTACCATTCAACATTTAGCCAATGCCTCTTTAGGTGATGTATTAAAGCGTTGGGAAGGTTTGGGCTATTATTCTCGCGCTCGAAATTTACACCATGCCGCACAACAAATTGTACAGGAATATAATGGAATTTTTCCTAATGAATATGCTGCCATTTTAAAGTTAAAAGGTGTAGGAAAATATACAGCAGCAGCCATCGCTTCTTTTGCGTTTAATTTGCCACATGCTGTAGTCGATGGTAATGTTTTTCGATTTCTTTCTAGGTTGCACGGAATTCATACGCCGATAGATACCAGCATTGGCAAAAACATTTTTGATGAATTAGCGCATCAATTTTTAGATGGGAAAAATGCAGGCAAACACAACCAAGCAATCATGGATTTTGGTGCCTTGATTTGTAAACCTCAACGTCCAAATTGTTCCGTATGTCCATTTTCGTCGAATTGTAAGGCATTACAAGAAAATACCATACAGCTGTTGCCTATCAAACGAAATAAATTGCTGAAAAAAAATCGATTCTTTAATTATTATGTGATCTATTCTAAGCAATATATTTACATTCATCAGCGCACAAAAAATGATATTTGGAAAGGTTTGTATGAATTTCCAATGGAAGAAAGTACCACTTTTGAAATAGACTATTTTAGGATAAATTCTAGTTTTTTAACACATCAGTTTAACTTACAAAAATCGAATAGCCATACATACGCAAAGACGTATCAACAAACACTTTCACATCAAAAGATACATGCTACGTTCTATGAAATTAGATTAAATTCAATAGCCTCATTAAATAAATCCTATTTAAAAATTAACATAAACGAGCTAAATCGTTACGCATTTCCAAAAATAATACGTAGTTATTTGGAAGATAGATTAAATTATTTATCTTAGATATAGAAAAATGCGTAGCATTCATCAATAAAACTATCTAAAACCAAGCGATATGAGTGTAAATAAAGTTATCTTAATAGGAAGACTAGGGAAAGATCCAGAAGTGCGTAAAATAAACGAAACGACTACGGTTTGTAATTTTCCATTAGCCACGAATGAATCCTACAAAAATCAAGATGGTTCTTATACTGAACAAACGGAATGGCATAATATTGTAATGTGGCGTGGTGTGGCAGAACGTGCAGAGCGCATTTTAAAAAAAGGAAATACTATATTTGTGGAAGGAAAACTCAGAACACGTTCTTGGGAAGATAAAGAAAACCATAAACGATATACAACAGAAATTGTAGTGGAGAATTTCCAATTATTAGATAAAAGAGAACAAAGTGGAACTGCTCAAACAAGCAACCATGAAAATAAGAATGATACAGAACACAAACCTACCGATACGCTCACAGATAGCAGCTTGGATGATGGTGGTGTTTTGCCATTCTAAAATAAAGCACTAAATTTGTACCACATTGGACGACGGAATACCCATACTTTGCCTGCTAAATTTATTACCATCAATTACTTGGAATGAAATATTTAATCCATTTTCAAGTGCAATTGCGTTTCAACTCATCGTTATATTAATTTTATTGATTTTTACTGCTATGATGTGTGCAGTAGAAGTGGCAATCTTCTTGTTTAAACATCATGAAATTCAAGATTTAGAAAAAAGTTACGACAAAACGGATAAACTCATTCTTGATTTTATTAAAAAACCACGTAGATTTTTAGCCACATTTGTGCTTACAACGACCTTGTTTACATTGGCCATAGTTTTGGTTTTTGAAAACATATTAGAATTGGTTCTAAAACATGAATATACTGAACAACACAGTACCTTACTTTTTGTGATTAAAATCTCATTTGAAACATTTATTATTGTTCTTTTTGCAGAGGTAATTCCAAAATTATACGCTACTCAGAAATATTATAAAGTAGCCAGAAACACTATTAATACCTTACATTTTTTCGATGTTATTTTTTCACCTTTTGTCAAAGGACTCATCGCAACGTCCAACTTTTTTGAAAAAAGATTGGAAGGCGTAAAAAATAGTGTAACTGCTCAGGATATTGACGATGCGATAGACATTACAAATGCACAAGAAAATAGCGACTTAGAACGCAATGATACTAAAATCCTCAAAGGAATTGTAAAATTTGGCAATATTTCTGTCTCCCAAATTATGCGCTCTAGAGTGGATATGGTTGGCGTGGATTACGATACCAAATTCTTAGAAATGCTTCAAATTATCAAAGAAGCTGGGTATTCGAGAATGCCTGTGTTTAAAGATGATATTGATAAAATTGAAGGTGTTTTATACATTAAGGATTTGTTGAAACACTTAGATGCCGATGATACTTTTAATTGGCATCAATTAATTCGACCTGCTTTTTTTGTTCCGGTAAATAAAAAAATTGACGATTTATTAGAAGATTTCCAGACGAAACGTGTGCACATGGCAATTGTAGTAGATGAATATGGAGGAAGCTCCGGATTGATTACTTTAGAAGATGTACTAGAAGAAGTAATCGGTGATATTAAAGATGAATTTGACGATGTTAGTGAAATTGATTATAAAAAAATAGACAACTATAATTTTATTTTTGAAGGCAAAACTACACTCAATGATGTTTGCAAAGTGCTAGAAATTCCTATTGATACATTTGATGATATTCGCGGTGATGCCGATTCGCTTGCCGGATTAATCTTGGAGTTAAATGCTTCGATTCCTATGGAAGGCGATGAACTTTATTTTAAACCATATACATTTGTTATCTTGGAAGCCGATAAGACGAGAGTCATCCGAATTAAAATCACCATCGGAAATAAAGAATAATTACTTGATTATGGTTCTTCTAAATTTTTTTCCATTCAAAACTAAATACCATTTTATTACACCATTTATTAGTGGTTTTATTACTTTACTGTTGTTGAGTTCTTGCAACGAACATTATACACCCAAAAACAAATCTTATTTTAGAATTGAATTTCCAAATGAAAGAATTTTTACAACATATTCCAATAATATATGTCCATTTACATTCGAATATGCTACCTATGGGTTTATACAAAAAGATTCCACCAATACGCAAGAACTAAACGAACATCCATGCTGGTTTAATATCATTTATCCGGAATACAAAGCAAAAGTGTACTTAAGTTATTCATCCATTAATTCTTTGAATACATTAGATAAATTAATTAAAGACAGTTACAAGTTGACATTTAAACACACCGTAAAGGCTGACTATATTGACGAAACCAGTATCAAAGGAATACATAAAAATGTTTCCGGCATCTTATATGATGTAGGTGGCAATGCAGCAAGTTCCGTACAGTTTTATGTTACGGATAGTGTGCAACATTTTATACGTGGTTCACTCTATTTTTATTCGGCTCCAAATGTAGATTCAATTGCACCAGTGGCAGCCTATTTTCGTGACGATGTCATCCATCTCGTAAAATCGATTCATTGGAAATAATTCAAATTCAATTTTGTATTTTATATGCTATGTTAAATAAAGTACTTTTATATATTTACAACATGAAAAAATATATCTGCTCTTTTCTTTTATTGTATGCTGCTCTTTTTCAATTGAATGCTAAGGAATTTAGTTTTAATAAATGGAATGATACACTAAAACAAGTAAATACAACGTATCAAATAGCACCTCAATTTTATGCAGCACAAGATTCTATAATTGCCAAAGAAATAAAAAAAGCTAAACGTTTAAAAATTGCCGGTTTATTTTTTACTTCAGTTGGAGGTGCCGGAACGCTCGTCACAGCAAGTTTTGTTGGCCTGTATCATGCTTTTGGTAAATTTGGTAAAATTTATGGAAATACAGTAGGTTTTATTGGATTTTCACCAAGCATAGCTTTTTTGTCAGCCGGAATACCCATGACTGTTGTCGGATACAAAAAACACAACAAACTAAAACAGCAGCAATTACGTAAAGAATTTTAATTAAAAGCCACCAACTTTTAATTTCTCTGCATTTTCTTCAAATGTTAATTTGTCGATGATGCCTTGCAAATCACCGTTCACAATTTCCGATAAATTATATAAAGTTAAGTTGATGCGATGGTCTGTCACACGACCTTGTGGGTAATTATACGTTCTGATTTTCGCACTTCGATCGCCAGTAGAAACGAGTGTTTTACGTTGTTTCGCAATGGCTTCGTTATGTTCATTCAAAGCCTTTTCATACAAGCGTGTTCGCAATACTTTGAGTGCACTTTCGTAGTTCTTATGTTGAGAACGGCCATCTTGGCATTCGGCAACAATTCCAGTTGGTAAATGCGTTAAACGTACCGCAGATTCCGTTTTGTTCACGTGCTGTCCACCGGCACCAGAAGCACGATACACATCTTTCTTAATATCACCCATGTTTAAATCCACGTCCACCTCTTCGGCTTCAGGCAATACGGCAACAGATGCCGCAGACGTATGTACTCGTCCTTGCGATTCTGTCTCAGGTACGCGCTGCACACGATGAACACCAGATTCATATTTTAACACTCCATAAACACCATCGCCACTCACTTCAACTACCACCTCTTTGTAACCACCTGCTGTTCCTGAATTTTCATTCATAATTTCGGTCGTCCAGCCTTTCGTTTCGCAATATTTTAAATACATGCGCAATAAATCGCCAGCAAAAATACTTGCTTCATCGCCGCCGGTTCCGGCTCTTATTTCTAAAATGGCATTTTTGTCGTCTTCAGGATCTTTTGGAATTAATAAATATCTGATTTCTTCTTCTAAATTGGGCAAGCGTTCTTGTTGTTCATCCAGTTCGGCCTTAGCCAATTCTCGCATTTCTGCATCCTTTTCTTCTAATAGAACTTGCTTGTTAAAATCTATATTTGATAATAAATTTTTATATTCTAAATAAGCCTTAACAATCGACTCTAAGTCTTTATATTCTTTAGATGTTTTTTTGAATTTTTGCATATCACTCACTACTTCAGGGTCACTCAATTGCGATTCCAAATCTTTATATCTAAAGTATATGAGTTCTAATTTGTCTAACATAGCTAAAAAAATAGTGTGCAAAAATACGACTTTATACTCAAAAAGTAATCAACTGTTTTTTTTAGAATGAAAAGGAATTATTATATTGTATTTAAATTCTAAAACTATGGATACTCAAGATGCCGGCTCGTTGGCAACCATTCTCTCCTTATTAGGCATATTTATTTTAATTTTTTTTGTATTAATCCTGTTTTTTGTTATTTGCCATTGGAAAATATTTACCAAAGCCGGCCAAGCTGGTTGGAAGTGTTTAATTCCATTTTACAACATATACATACAATTGCAGATTACCAAACAGCCAGTCATCTGGATGTTTTTCTTTTTCATTCCATTTATAAATATCTATTTTGGTGTTAAGCACATACATGGTTTGTCCAAAGCCTTTGGCAAAGGCGTTGGTTTTACAATCGGATTATTGCTATTGCCATTTATTTTTATTCCACTATTAGCACTTGGCAGCGCCGAATATGTGTATGCAAAGGATGAAAATACATTGATAAATGAAATTCAAGAGTTGTGATAAATGGATATTTTTTAAAATAAAAAGCGACTCTGAATGGAGTCGCTATAAGTTTGTATCTTTTTAATTTTTCCTATTATTTCAATACAAAATCAGAGGCACGTTTTACAATTTTAGAATATGCCAATGGCATAGTGCGAGCCAATCTGTCGCCCATTTCAGCATCAATGCCAATTAACACACGCTGATTTTTTTTCTCTATATGTTTAATAATCACTTTTGCTGCTTCCTCCGGCGATGTACGTTCCAATGCTTTTTGGAATTTATTTTCCATGGCTGCATTGCGTTCATAATGCACTGCATTGCGTAAAATATTCGTATTAATGCCACCTGGATGCACACAATATACTTCCACATTGGTATCTATCATTTCCATACGCAACGCTTCCGTGAAACCACGTACCGCAAATTTAGAAGTGCAATAAGGTACTTGCTCGCCAACGCCCACTAATCCAAATAAACTGGAAATATTTACAATCACCGCTTCCGGTCGTGAAAGTAATGTCTCTAAAAATAATTTTGTATGATGGATTACTCCATACACATTTACATCCATAATTTTCTTAAAATCATCCATTTTTACTTGCTCGAAAGAAATTTTTCCTAACGCAAAACCGGCATTATTAAACAATAAATCGATGTACTCATGTTCCTTTAATACTTTCTTCGTAAAATCAGCGATTGCCTTTTCGTCAGATACATCTACTACGTATGTATAACAAGTA
>Ga0138256_10001568_pt1 | contig 24611 bp, 17 predicted proteins | sample KNB2016incub_MG_FD_105486 | JGI IMG/M metagenome (GOLD analysis project Ga0138256, IMG submission 105486) | Active sludge microbial communities from wastewater in Klosterneuburg, Austria - KNB2014incub_MG | ecosystem: Engineered > WWTP > Activated sludge > Unclassified | place: Austria...
CATGAGCGGCTGGCGCTACCCGCTTTCAGAGATCGCCGGGGCGGTGGGCGGCCGCGTCACCGGCGATGCGTCCTTCGTGGTGGAAGGCGTGTCGGTCGATTCACGCGGGAACAGCGCTCCCAATAACCTCTTCATCGCCCTGCGCGGCCCACGCCACGACGGCCACGACCACCTCCGCGAACTGGCCGCCCGGGGCGTGCGCGCTTTCATGGTGGATGAGGCACGCGCGGCGGAATACGCGGACCTGGACATGATAGCGGTGCCCGATCCCCTGGCGGCGCTCCAGCGCTTCGCGGCCTGGCACCGCGCGCATTTCAGCATCCCGGTCATCGGCATCACCGGAAGCAACGGCAAGACCGTGGTGAAGGAGTGGCTGTGGCGGATGCTGCGCGGCGAGGAGCATATCGTGCGCAGCCCCGGCAGCTGGAACAGCCGGACGGGCGTGCCGCTGAGCGTGCTGGAGACGGGCCCCGCGCACACGCTCGGGATCTTCGAGGCGGGCATCAGCACCACGGGCGAGATGGAACGCCTGCGGCCCATCATCGCGCCCACCATCGGCGTGCTCACCAACATCGGCCCGGCCCACGGCGAGGGCTTCGTGGATGACGCCGAGAAGGCCACTGAAAAACTCCTGCTGTTCAGGGACGCCGAAGCCGTGGTGTTGGGAACCGACAACGCCGTGGTGCGCGCGGCGGCGGAGAAGGTGTTGCGCCCGGGTGTGGTGAAGAACTGGTCGCGCGCGCACGACGCCTACGTGCGTGTGCTGGGGGAGGAGGAGCACAGCGAAGCGACCACGATCCGCGTGCTGCACGGCGGCGCCCGCCATGAGTTCCTGCTGCCCTTCACGGACGCGGCCAGCCGCGAGAACGCCATCACCTGCATCACGCTGCTGTTGCACATCGGCCGCCATGCGCGCTGGATCAACGAGGCGCTTGCGGGGCTGACACCGGTGGATATGCGGCTGCGTGCCACGGAGGGGATGCAGGGTGGTACGATCCTGGACGACAGCTACAGCAATGACCCCGCCTCGTTGCGCATCGCACTGGGGCAACTGGCGCACCTGGCGCACGGCCGCCGGCGTGTGGTGGTGCTGGGCGACATGCAGGGCGTGGGCCTGCCGCAGGGCGAACTGTACGCGCGGATCGCCCGCGATCTGGCCGCCGCCCAGGTGGACCAGTTCATCGGCACGGGCCCGGCGATCTCCGCGCATCGGCATCTTTTCCCACCGGGTGCGCGCTTCCACGCCGATACCGATGCGCTGCTGCGTGATGAGGACCCGAAGGACCTCGCGGGCGCGGTGGTGCTGGTCAAGGGCGCCCGCGATCTCCGGCTCGAACGCGCGGTGCGGCGCTGGCAGCAGCACTCGCACGGCACCGAATTGGAGGTGGACCTCGGTGCCATGCGGCACAACCTGAACCATTACCGCGGCCTGCTGGACCAGACGCCCGGCCCCGCGCCCAGAGAGCGGGGAGCGATCAAAGTGATGGCCATGGTGAAAGCGGCGGGCTACGGCAATGGCGCGTTGGAGCTCGCCCGGCTCTTCGCCCACGAGCGCGTCCACTACCTGGGTGTGGCCTACGCCGATGAGGGGATCGATCTGCGGCGCCACGGTATCACTGTGCCTATCCTGGTGATGAACCCCGAGCCCGTGCCCCTGGAGATGCTGCAACGTTTCCAGCTGGAGCCCGAGGTGTACGATGACCGTTCACTGCAGGCCGTGTTGGACCATGCGGCCGCGACTGGTAGCGCGCCACCGGTACACATCAAATTGGACACGGGCATGCACCGCCTCGGCTTCGCAGAAACGGACATGCCCGGGCTGCTGGAACAACTCCGCGATAGGCGCATGCCGCACGTGGCCTCCATCCTCAGCCACCTGGCCGCCAGCGAGGATCCCGTGCAGGACGTATTCACGCGCGGGCAGATCGCCGCGTTCAGTGGCATGGCCGCGCGCATCGGCGAGGTGCTCGGATACCGCCCGCTGTGGCACATCGCGAACAGCGGCGCGGTATCGCGTTTCCCCGAAGCGCGATTCGATATGGTGCGGCTCGGCATCGGCCTGCACGGCATCGGTGTGGACGAGGCCGAAACGCGCCAACTGCTGCCGGTGGCCACCCTGCGCACCGTGATCGCGCAACTGCGGACCGTTGCGCCCGGCGAGAGCGTGAGCTACGGCCGGCACTTCATCGCGCAGCGGGAAGCGCGCATCGCCACCCTGCCGATCGGTTATGCGGACGGGCTGGCGCGCAGGTTGGGCAACGGCGCGGGCAAGGTGTGGATCAACGGCCGGGCCGCGCCCTTCGTGGGTAGCATCTGCATGGACATGTGCATGGTGGACGTGACCGATGCGCCCTGTACGCTGGACGACGAGGTGATCGTCTTCGGCCCGGAACACCCCGTGCAGGAATACGCCCGCGATCTCGGTACCATCCCCTACGAGGCGCTCACCGGCATCAGCCCCCGGGTGCGGCGGGTATACGTGCAGGGATAGGATCGCCCCCTGCCGCCCATCAACGGGCATTGGTTAGCGATGTCGAAGAGCTGGGAGACCTCCGTCGCCGTGAAGGCATCCATGATGTTCGCGCTTGAAGAAGAACTCAGGGCTCTACGATGACCCGCGTTGTAGCCTTCTGCGTACCCCAAATGAGTGAGCACTGGTACATCCCTGCGGTTTCGTACAACAACACGCTATGCACCGTGCTCCATGGCGGAATTCGCTCCTGAAGCACCAAGCGCCCCGACAGGCCCCGCACCTCCAAGTAGCCGGCGACCGGTTGTGCGGCATAGCTGAGCGTGAAGGCCCCATTGCTCGGGTTGGGGTAGGCGCCCAAATTGAGTGGCGGCGGGTGCTCCGGCACACCCAAGCCCAGCGTATCGCAAGGGCTGCCAACCAACGGACCCAAGTTGTAGTTCGGGCGGTACGGAACGGAATTCGATGTGTAAGTCTGGCGGTTATGACCATGTTGTATCACATTGCAAGCAAGGCCCAGGTTGTCCGGCTGATCGATGATGTGCATGAAGCGGGTTCCATTGCCGGTGGAGATGTAGATCTTGCCATCGGCCGCCAGCATGGGATGGAAAAAGTAGGTCGCGAAAGGATACACCGGATCGTACGTCGAATCCCACTCTGCGACTGTGACCTGTGAAGCCGCCAAGTCCGGAGCGTCCAGGTCATATTGATAGAGATGTTCGATCGAGGTAATATAGAGGAACCGCCCATTGGGCGAAGAAGCTGGAAACCCGGCCGTTTGACCATCGTCGATGTCAACATGCCGCGCATTCGTCAACACCCCGAGCATCGATCGAAATCGAAGACGTCAAGGTCGTCATACGCCTCCATGAAGGCAAAGCGTGAGCCGTCCATGGAAAAGGCGGACCCGATCAAGCCCATGGCACGAACCACCCCTGCCACCTGGAAATAAGGCCCGTCCACACCGGCCGCAGTCAACAGAAATTGTACGAATACATCGGTGCCATTCTGGTGGAACACGATCCACCAGTCGCGGCCGTTACCGTGCCGCACCGCTGATACCCCGCATCGGGTGAACTGACCCGACAAGAGGATCACGTTCTTCTGCACAACCGCGCCCTTTCCGTTGTCCAAGGTCATGTCCAACAAGGTGTAGTACAAATAGCTCGGCACATAATTGCCATACACGTCCACGGTATCAACAGAATGGTGGAACAATGCGATCAGGCTATCGGAGTCCGGATAGGGAAGAAAGATGTGCGACGCGGGCATGCTATGACCATCATCGTGCCGCAGGTCTGAATAGAATCCCGGATTCAGGCCGGAACCGTTCAACATGGTGTCTCCAATGAGATTGGCCACGTAGATGCCGTTCGTGTAGGCGATAACGCACGAACGGCCGATACGACTTCGCGCACGGTCCGTGAGGTGCTCACGAGCATCAGCGCCCGGGTAAGGTGGGTGTACGTGCAAGGAGGATGAGCGACCGCGGAAGTACCGGACCGGTTCCGATCAGAAGAACGCCCGCACCTGCGCACCGCCCACGTGCGTGATGGGCACGCCCTCGCTGCGCCGGCCGTTGTAGGTGAGGTCGATCTGCAGGTGGTCGCTCAGGCGGCGCTGGATGATCAGGGCCCAGGTGCCATTGATCCCCGGTTTCAGGCCGGTGAGCATCTCGTTGCCCAGCGCGGAGTTCACGGCCCCGCCATAAGTGATGTCCACCAGGTCGCCGTTGACCTGCAGGGATCCTTTACCCGAGGTATTCCACCGGAGCTCCAGCCCCATGTTGCTTATCGCGGCCTTCTCGCCGCCGCCCTCGGCCTCGTTCTTTTTCTCGGTGTACTTGTATTGTGCCGAGATCCGCAGGGAAGTGTTCGGCTGCCAGGTGAGCTTGGGCCGCGCGGCGCGTTGGGCAATGGCCCAGTTGCGGCCGCCCAGCAGATCGCTGCTGCTCGTATTGCGCCCGGTCTCCGCTTCCAGCTCGATGGTCCAGCGCGTGGTGGCGTTCACGCGCAGGTGCAGGATGTCGGCCTCGCGCGTGCGCGTCTCGAAGCCGTTGAGCAGGAGGCTCTTGTTGCGGTCGCTCTGGCGGCTGTGGTCGATGCTCCACTTGCGGCCGCTACGGTCGTAGTACACCGTGTTGCGGAACGAGGCGGTGAAGGCCGTGAGCGCGGTGTCCAGCGGGTCCTGCCGGAACGGGTTCACCGCGCTGCCGATGTCGTCCGTGCCGGTCTTGCGGTCGGTGCGCCAGCTGGCCATGTCGCTCCACTTGGCCATGAAGCCCTTGAAGCCTTTGCTGCCCGACCACACCGCGCCGGGGCGCAGGTCCAGGGAGGTGCTCAGCTGGTTGCTGAACACGCGCACATACCGGTTGGTCTGCGTGTAGGCGCGGATGTGGTCGGCCTCGTAGCCGAAGTTGGCCACCTCGAACTCGTTCAGCTCCTTGATACCGTTCCCGTTGTAGTCGATCCAGATGTAGGTGCCCTGCCCGGCGGGCACCTGCACGTAGATGAACTCGCGCTGCTGCTCCAGCCCGCTGCCCAGCTCGTAGAAGAGGTTGAAGCGCAGGGCGCCCTTCAATGTGGTGATCTCCTGTTCCACGCGGCCCAGCCAGGTGTCCTCGGGACGGGCGGCGGTTATCAGGCTGTCGATGATCCGTAATTGCCGGTAGGTGAAGGAGAGGCCCGTGCGGCGGCGCGGGTCCTTCTTCAGCGCGAACGACGCGGTATAGGCCGTGGCCCGCGTGCTGCGCGCGAGGCCGCCACCTTTCAGCGCCTGCTCGTAACGCTGGCCGCCGCTCACGCGGAAGCTGGTGCGCGCCGTGTCGTTGCTCTGCACGAAGGCCTCCCAATCGAGGAACTGGTAGCTGCCCGTGAGCAGCGCGCCGGTACTGTCGTTGCGGAAACGGTTGTGCTCGTGCTCGTCCTTGATGCCCACGGTGAACGGCTTCATCCGCCTGCGCAGCTGCGCCTTGTGGCGGATGAAATCGCTGACCAGTCCCTTGGCCGTGGTGTTCAGCAGGCTGCCGGTGGCCAGCACGTCGTACTTGCCCAGGTGCAGGTCGCTCTCCAGCGACTGGCGGTAGCCCGTGTAGCGTTCCGTGATGCGGAAGAGGCCGGACGCGATCCGGGCCGTGCCCTTCTTCCCCGCGCGCAGGCCCAGGCTCAGCTCGCCCAGCAGCTGATCATTGTCCTGCGGGATCAGCAGCGCGTTCCAGTTGCGCTCGAATTCCACGGGACGGAAGCGCTCCACCTGACGGAAGGTGCGCGCGATCCATTCGTTTTCCGTACCGATGACCAGGTGCAACGCGGAATCCTTCCGGCTGATGGGGATCGCGTACTCCGCTCCGGCACGCACGGCGAGGCCCTGGTCGTCGTCGTCGTCCACGCTGCTGAAGGTGTTGCGATCGTCGTTGCTCCAGGCCACGCCGCCCCACACCTTCACACGGTCGCTGACGCGGTGCGTGGCGCCCACCTCGGCCACCTGCTGGGCGCGCGGGGGGATGAGCACGCGCACGGGGGCGTGGTCGCCGCGCCGCACGATGATCCCGCTGAGGGTGTCCGGCCCCACCCACTTGAACACGCGGCCGTTGGGGGTGAACTGTTCCTGCACGTAGTCGCCATTGCCCGTGCCCACGCTGCTGAACGATACGCGGAACCGGGCATTGGCGGAATCGGTGCTGTACACGTAGACGGGCGAATACCCCAGCGAGTCGCGGCGGAGGTAGAGCACCTCGTCGGGGCTCCAGGCCGTGCTGTCGGCGCCGGGCGCGGCCGCCGCGAGCGGGTCGTCCCCGGCATCGGTGAGCACGAGCCGGTCAGCGTCGCTCAGCGTCTGTTGCAGCGACTGGTTCTTATGGTCCTGCTCGGTGTACAGGTCGGCGTACAGGCCGGTGCGCCCGATGGTCCATGCGTTGGACAGCCGTACCAGGGAGCGGGCGTAGTTCTTGTCACTGTACTGGAATTCTACCGTGATGCGCCGATCCTTGGTGATGAGGCGCCTGGCGGTGAAGGTGACCTCGGCGGTGTTGTAATCGATGACGTAGTCGTTCTCCTGGCCGCGCGCCATCAACTGGCCGTCGATGAACACGCGCTCGGTGCCGCTGAGCACGATGATGTAGAGCCCGCCGTCCGCGGCGCTCAGGCGGTAGGGGCCCTGCACGCCCTCGATGCCCTGGATGACGTTGCGGGAGAATTTCCCCTTGCTGATCGCGGCGCTCAAGGCCACCATGCCGCGCGCCGCCTTGCTCAGGCTGTCCAGCGGGTCCTTCCCCAGGAGCGTGGAGTAGCCCAGCCCCTTCGTTTTCTTGAAGTAGGTGAGGAAATGGCTCTTCGGCCGGTCCAGTACGAAATCACCGGCGATCAGCTCCTGCCGGTCGTCGAAGAGCTTGATGAACACACGGTCGAAATCCTGCAACTCCGCCGTGTTGCCCCCGGCCTGTATGGGGATGTTGTTGTCGGTGATGGATGCCAGCACGTTGATGCGCTCGGTGAGCTTGCCGCTCAGTTCCAGGTTGAGCGCGCTGTTCACACTGAGGTCCTGGTTGTTGCCGAAGAGCACACCGCGTGAGATGCTGCCGCTCTTGCTGAGGCCATGGATGCCGAGCGGATCGTCCTTCTGCGAGCCGGGTACGTACTTGAACGGATCCGGCTTGTCGGGCGCGACGGCGGTCAGGAGCCCGGGATCCTTGTGGCGGAACGGCCCGGCGAGCAGCAGCGGCAGCACGCGGTAGCGCGCGGTGACCGTGTCGGCCGGTGCGCCCGTGCGGCGGATCATGAGCCCGTGCCAGGGATCCGTGCGATAGAGCGCGGTATCGAGCGCGGTGCTGTCCTTCCACAGGGTGAGCGAGCCCGGCGCGATGCTCACAGTGTCGAGCCGCACCGTGTCGCGATCCAGCACGATGCGCCGCTCGCGCCGATTGCCGAGGTCCTGGGCCGTGGCGATGCCGGCCAGTAGCGCGAGGAGCAGCACCACCGCCGGGCGGAACCATCGCAAGGGCATCGGACTGTTCGGGGAGCGCAAGGCGGAGGGTGCGGTTGGAAGATAGCGGCGTCCGTACAGGCGGGGGCGGCTGGCGAAGGTGCGGCGTCCATCAAGATGGGCGTGTTGGTAACGCCGGAATCGCCGCGCCGTTGCCCACGCGATGCCCGGCTACATTTGGGCTGCCACCATGCGGGCCGGTCCTCTCGTTCTCTCCCTCCTCGTCCTGCTGGGCGCCTGCGACGACCAGCCGGGCCGCCCGGCCGATGCGGAGGGACGTTATGGCGGGGTCTTCAACCTCAACGAGGCCGGGGCCATCCGCAGCCTCTTCCCGCACACGCTCACGCTGGCCTCCGAGGTGCGCATCATGGGCCAGGTGTACGAGGGCCTCGTGTCCTTCGACCCCGCCACCATGGCCACGGTGCCCTGCCTGGCCGAGCGTTGGGAGGTGGACGCCACCCATACGCGCTGGACCTTCCACCTGCGGCCGGGCGTGCGCTTCCACGATGATCCCGCCTTCCCGGGCGGTAGCGGGCGGGCGCTCACGGCCGACGATGTGGTGCGCTGCCTTACCGCCATCTGCACGCAAGGCGCGGGTGACCAGATGCGCTGGCTCCTGCAGGACCGGGTGCTGGGCGCTACCGAACATTATGCGGCCACCCGGAACGGCGAACCGTTGCCGCAGGGCGTGGAGGGCATTCGCAAAGTGGATGATGCCACGGTGCTCATCACTCTGACGCACCCCGATCCCAACATCCTGCGCATCATCGCCCATCAGGGCTGCTGGATCTGGCCGCAGGAACTGGTCACCGCCTACGGCGCGGACATCAACGCGCACGCCATCGGTACGGGCCCCTTCCGCCTGCGCGGCGCGCACGCCGGCGGAACCATGGTGCTGGAGCGCTCGCCGCACTACTGGGGCAAGGACGCCGAAGGTCGTATCCTGCCCTACCTCGACGCGGTGCGCATCACCTTCGACCCGGACCCCAACGCCGAATTCGACCAGTTCCTCAAGGGCCGCGTTTCCGCTCTGTTGGCGCTGCCCGTTGACCGGCTGGCCGCGCTGAAGGATTCGGTGGACCCGGCCACAGGGGAGCAACGCTTCCGCATGCGGTCCGTGCCGGCCTTCTCCTCGCAATTCTACTGTTTCGATATCCATCACCCGCCCTTCGATGACCTGCGCGTGCGGAGAGCCTTCGCCATGGCGATCGACAAGCAAGCCCTCGTGGACCGCGTGCTCGGGGGGCTGGCCACCCCGGCCCTGCACGGCATCGTGGCCCCCGGGCTCGAGAATTATCCTTACGAACTGGTTCCGGGCGTCCCTTTTGATCCCGACAGCGCGCGCCTGCTCCTGGCCGGGGCGGGCTATCCCGAAGGACAGGGATTCCCCGCGCTGCGGCTCCAGGTGAACGCCGACGGATTCGGCTATGTGCGCGTGGCCGAGGCGGTACTGGGCATGATCGAGCGCGAGTTGAAGGTCCCCATCACCCTCAGCGTGCTCCCGGCCAACCGGCACCTGGCCCTCACCGAGCACCTCAAGGCGCGCTTCTGGCGCGAAGGCTGGAGCGCCGACCACCCGGACCCCGAGAACTTCCTGGCCCTGCTCTACAGCAGGAACGCGGCGCAGGACACGGCCTTGGCCTCGCCGCTCAACACGGTGCGCTTCCATTCCGTGCCGTTCGACGTGCGCTTCGAGCGTGCGGTGCGCGAGCCGGACGAGCGGGCCCGCGCGCGCCTGTTGGCCGAGGCCGAGCGCACCGCCATGAGCGAACTGCCGATGATGCCGCTGTACCACGAGCGCGCCGTACTGCTCACGTTGCCACAGGTGATGGACCTGCACGTGAACCCGCTGGAGGTCCTGGACCTCGCCGCCGTGTGGTTCGATCGCTCGCGAACGTCGGTACAATAGTTCGGCTCAGGCCGCCTGCCCGGTGATCGTGCTGTACACGAGCTGCTTCGCCAGCGGCACGTAGGTCTCGATGGCCGGCAGGGACACGTCGCTCACGAACGCGAACACCGCCGGATTGGGCAGTTGCGGATACGCGCGCACCAGGCCGGCCTTCACGTGCTCATAGGTCGAGGTGATGCCGATCGCGTGGTCGGCCACGAAGCGGGTGCGCAGCGCGCGATGTTCCGAACCTTCGGTATCGAGCACGGGCAGCCCCAGCGCATATGCGTACGAGCGGGCCTCGCGTCCGTGATGCAGGATCAGATAGCCCTCGCCGGTGTACAACGGCAGCAGGCCCACTGGCCCGAAGCGTATCCCTGATGCGAGGCGTTCACGGAGCTCGCGCCCACGCTCCAGGGCGCGGTCCAGCTCAGGCAGCGTGCTGGTGATCATCGTGTCTATGGCCCGCAACGCATCGTCCTCGTGCATGGGGCTCCGCCGTAATTCGCCCCGAGACAGGTCCACTCCGGTGATCGGGCGCGGCATGGCGGCCGCCAGGTGATCCCGCTCGCGCCGAAGCGCCTGCAGATCCTCCGCCCCGGCGCGCAACTCGTCCAGGTGCGGGTAGAGTTTCCGTTCACTGTAACGCCCGTCTATGCGTCGTACGTAGGCCAGCATGCGGTACAGGCCGGCCTCAGCGTCACTGAGCAGCGAGAACCATGGAGAAGGGTGCGGATCGCGCATGATCTATGTGGATAACGTGCTGGGCGCGGAAATGTTCCGGTCAAAGGCCGTTCCAACGGGTGACAACGGGGCGCCAGGGCCGTCCCAAGCTCGCGTCGGGGGATACGGATACCTTCGCCGCGACTTCCGGAAAGATACGCCCCCATGAACCTGACCACCAAGCCCGCCGCGCCTTTCATCCTCATCGCCCTGTTCGCCGCCTGCGTGCCCGCACGCAAGTACGAGGAGCTGCAGACCCGTTACAAAAGCACTCAGGAGAGCGAGGCCGCCGCATTGGCCAAGGCCGAACAGGCCGAGGCCGCGATGAAGGAGCAGGGCACCACCGTGGAGGACCTGGCCAAACGCAAGACCAACCTGGAGCGCGACACCACGATCCAAGGCACCAGTTTGCGCAACATGACGGTGCAGTACGACAAGATCAACAAGCTGAACACCGAGCTGCTGGACAAGTACAACGCGCTGCTGGCCGGCGAGAGCAGCGAGAACCGCAAGCTCCTCACCGATCTGGAGGCCACACGCCTGCGCCTGCAACGGCAGGAGGATTCGCTCAATGCCCTGGCCCGCTCCCTCGGCGACCGCGAGGCCAAACTGGCCGACCTCCAGAAGGAGATCGCCGCCAAGGACGCCGCCATGAAGAGCCTGAAGGACCGCGTTAGCGCCGCGCTCGCCGGCTTCGAGGGCAAGGGCCTCACCGTGACGCAGAAGGACGGGAAGATCTACGTGAACCTCGACAACAAGCTGCTCTTCAAGAGCGGTAGCACCGTGGTGGAGAGCGAGGGCAAACAGGCGCTCGGCAGCCTCGGCAAGGCGATCGAGAGCGAGAAGGACCTCGCCATCCTGGTGGAAGGCCACACCGACACGGACAAGATCACCCCCGGTGGCAGCATGAAGGACAACTGGGACCTCAGCGTGCTGCGCGCTACCAGCGTGGTCCGCATCCTGCAGGAGAGCAGCCGCATCGACCCAACGCGCATCACGGCCGGCGGGCGCGGCGAATATGTACCGGTGGACCCGGCCGACAAGGCGAAGAACCGCCGCATCGAGGTGATCCTGGCGCCCGACCTCGCGGCGCTGTACAAGCTGGTGCAGGACTGAGCGGGGCCGGCGGCGTCCGGGCCGCTATTGCTCCTCGTCGTAGTATATCTTGTAGAACTTCCGCCCCGTCCGCTCGTCCACGCCCTGCTCGATGCGGCTGCGGTCGCCGTGGATGTAGATGTGGAAGTTCCTGTCCAGCTTCAGCACGCTCTTGAACACGCGGGCCTGGCTCTTCACGGCGTGCGACGAGATGTCGAAGCGGTCCTGCACCCGCACATCGTGCTCCTGGCCGTACCGCTCGCTGTAGCGGTCGAAGGCGTTCATCACCTCCTTCTCGCCGAAAACCTCCTGCGCGAAGTGGTCGCGGTCGTACGCGGTGTTCTCCTTGAAGTATTGTACCGAACGGTTGAGCAGGTCGATCTGCCCGGCGCGGTCCACCTCCTGCTGTTGCGGCAGTTGCTCCGTGATGAAGGTGCGTGCCATGGCCATCGCGTCACGCGTGCTGTTCACGTGGTCCTCCTTGCGGCGCAGGCCGATGAAGCCGTGGCGCCAGGCGCCGGCGTGCCTGTCGTCGTCGATGGTGAAGAGCGTGGGTGCGTCCGGCGTAAAGACCACGAGCACGGCCAGCGCGGGCTTCAAGGTGCCAAGGCCCCGGCCGAGCCGCATCACTAAGCGGCCATCCTCGGGCTTGTTCTCCATGAAGACCTCGCGCCCATCGAACTTGAGCACGCCCACGGCGGCGTGGCGCGCGCCGTTCAGCTCCACGCCGTTGAACTTCGCCACGAAGACATCGCCGCCCTTGAGGTCGTGCTGGCGCAGCACTTCCAGCAGGCGCTGGGCGATGCTGCGCGATGCCTCCACCAGGTCGCGGCCCGCATGGATGCCCGCGCACAGGCCGTGGAACACATCGCCGTCCTCGCCCTCGGCGAAGGTGAAGGTCTCGCCCATGTTGGCGAAGGGCTTCAGGAAGAGGCGGCGGAGGAACTCCTGCTCCTCGCTACCCTCGAGCACCGCGCTGAAATCGTTGAGGATACTGGGCGCATCATCCGTCGCTAAGCGGTGAAGAACGAACTCCTCCACGATCGCGTCCTTGCCGTTGACCATGGGGCGAAGGTACCGGGGCCGATGTGGTTCGCATGCCCAATGTCCGGGATGACATCTCAAGCGGGCGAGAGCAACCGGAGGACCATCTGTGCCGGAACGTGCGCCGTTCCCCGCTCGATGTCCGCCGTGCCCTTCGCAGTGTGCGCTACCCGCCGCTCACCCCCCCGCGAACGGCGGCAGCAACGCGATCTCCTCTTTCCCGGTGAGTGGCATGTCGTCTTTCACGATTCGGCGGTCCACCGCGATGGCGTAGCGCAGCTTATCGAGGCCCTCGATGCGCTGGGCCAGCGTGTGCTTCAGTTCGCCCAGCGTGGCCGCTTCCACGTCCAGGCGTTCCGAGCCCGCGCGTTCCGCGATCATGCCGAAGAGCAGTATCCGCATGGGGGCGAAGCTATGGACGGTGCGAGGGCGAGAGAGGCGCTCTCGCACTCTCGCACTCTTGCACCCTCGCACCCTTTCCTAAAGATCGCTTGGCGCGTTCACGTTGCGGAAGAGATCGGCGGGCCAGCCGTGCTTGCCGGGCTCCGTAGCGAGCCAGGCGGTGTTCACCGCAGCGAGCGCGTCGGCCATTCTCAGGCGATCCCCGGCCATGTTCCGCAGGAAGGGCTCGATGGCGTGGCGGTGGTAGGCGGCGGCGAGTGGTTCGATATGTTCCCCGTGTTTCGGCACCACAGCGTCCACCGTGCCCGTAAGTCCGTTCTTCAGTTGTACGAGCAGGCGGTCGTTGATCCGCGGCAGGTCGCAGGCCAGCACAAGCAGGCGCACGTAGCGGGCGCGGCGCAGGGCGGTGGCGATGCCGCCGAGCGGCCCCTGGTCCGGCACGTCGTCGGGCAGCACCGTGGCATGGGCGGGCGCGTATTTTCCCGGATCACCGATCACGAGGATCTCCTTCGCGTGCGGCCGCAGCAGTTCCACGGCGCGGTCCAGCAGGGTGATGCCCTCCACTTCGATCAAGGCCTTGTCGCGGCCCATGCGCGAACTCTTCCCGCCCGCGAGCACCACGCCGGTCCATTGGCGGTCGTTCATCGGGGCAGGAAATGGACCTCCACCGGGTCGCCTTCGCGCCATGCGCGCTGGTGGGCGGGCAGGTAGGCGAGCGCATCGGCGGCCGTGAGGGAGCGCAGCATGTGCGAGCCCTCGTCGGCCAGCAGGCGCACACGGCCGCCCTCGACGCGCGCGGCACGGAACTCGGCGCGGCCGCCCTTCAGTTCCACGCCGTGCCCCAGCGGCAGGCGCTCGGTGCGGGGCCAGGGGTCGGGCGCGCCCTGCATGGCACGGAGGAAGGGCAGGATGTACTCCCAGAAGAGGATCATCGCCGCGCGCGGGTTGCCGGGCAGCCCGAACACCGGCTTGCCGCCGAGCAGGGCGAGGAGCATGGGCTTGCCGGGCTTCTGGGCCACGCCGTGGAAGAGGATCTCCGCGCCCATCTTCCGCAGCACGGCTTCCACGCGGTCGTGCGCACCCACCGACACGCCGCCGGTGGTGATGACGATGTCGGCCTCCGCCGCCTGCGTGATGGCGTTCTCCAGGTCCGCATCGTCGTCCTCGGCGATGAAGGCGCCGTCGTCGTCCGTTTCGCAGAGCTCCTTGCGCAGCGCGGCCAGCAGCATCCATTCGTTGCTGCTGAAGATGCGGCCCTCCGCGGGTCCGCTATCGTCGATGAATTCGCCGCCGGTGCGCACGATGGCCACCCAGGGCTTGAAGATGACCTCCAGTTCCTCCAGCCCGGCCGATGCCAATAATCCGATCAGCGCGGGATCCAGCCGGTCGCCGGCGCGTGCCAGCAGCTCGCCCTCGGTGAACTGCTCCCCCTTCCGGCGTATGTGGGCGCCTTGCGGGGGAAGATCCCCGGAACAACGGACCCGTCCTTGTTCGAGCACGGCGTCCTCCTGCATCAGCACGCGATCCGCGCCGGCCGGTACTTGCGCACCGGTGAAGATGCGCGCGCATTCGCCGGGCTCCAGCGCGCGGCCCATCACCTGCCCGGCCGCCACCTCGGCCACGGGCGTCCACTCCGGGCCAGCTCCACAAAGGGCCCAGCCGTCCACGGCGCTCATGTCGAAGAGCGGGTGCGGCACGGTACTCTGCACGTCGGCGGCGAGGTGGTGGTCCTGCGCCAGGTCGAGTTCCAGGGGCGTGAACGGCAGGGGCCGCACGTGGGCCATCAGGATGCGTTTCGCCTCTTCGACACCGATCATGGGTTGCGCCGTGCTGTTCAGGTCATGCCACCGGCGGCGCGAAGCTCGTCCATCCACCGGTGGCGCCGTCGTACTGTTCGATCCGGCCGTTCTCCACCGGTACGTGGTCCAGCAGTTCCTGCACGCGCCGGGCCATGCGCTTGGCCGTTTCCTCTATGGTACGCTGGGGCACATGGCGCATGTCGCAGCCGTCCTGCTCCGCGCCGGGTTTCCCGGAGAACAGGTAGTCCAGTGACAGGTCTGCACCAGGCCCTTCGGCACGCAGCACGACCACCTGGCCCTGCCGCGCATGCACGGCGCCGCTCACGAGGGCCACGCCGTACGTACCGCACACGCGGTCGATGAGGCGGCGCGCATGGGCATCGTCCGTGCAATCGGCCACGATGTCGTGCATGGCGATGATGTCCGCTGCGTTGCGCTCGTCCAGGAAGGCGTCCTGCGCCGCCACCTGTGGGCCCACGGGCGCGTTGCGGGCCCAGGCCGCCGCTACGCCCACCTTGGGCCGTCCGATATCCACCGGCGCGTACAATTCCTGCCGGTCCAGGTTCCGTTCCTCCACACGGTCCCCGTCCACCAGGGTGATGACGCTGACGGGCATGTGGAGCAACCGCGGCAGCAGGGCCGAACCTATGGCGCCCACGCCGATCACGGCGATGCGCACGTCGGTGGAAGGGATGCCGGCGGACATGGCGGCCAAATTACCGGTCGCGGGCCGCAGGAACGCGAAAGGCCCCGCACGGGAGTTTCCGTGCGGGGCCTTTCAGAAGGTCGCGTCCGCTCAGCGCACCACCACGCGGCGCACCAGCTGGCCGCCATCGTGACGCACGCGCAGGCTGTACTCGCCACGGGCCAGGCCATCGAGGTCCAGCTGCCCGAGCCCTTTCACGGCCTGATGGCGGGCGATCACGGTACGGCCGGTCACGTCCAGCACGTCGATGTCCACTTCACCGGTGATGGTGCCGAAGTCGATGGTGAGCGGCGCATCGGTTGGCACGGGGTACACGGCGAAACCCTGCACGGCGCCGTCGCTGATGCCCTGCGGGCCCACTTCCACGAGCACCTCGGTGCGCGGACCTTCGCACACGGAGAGCGGGGTCTGGACCTCCCAATCGTAGAAGTAGTAATAATACGCGTTCGCGTTGCCTCCCGTGACGGTGGTTCCGGTGATGGCGCCGAGGGTGCCGAGGGCGAAGGGATACGGGATGCTGTTGTCCTGACCGTCACGCCAGCACTCGGGGTTCTGGCTGGAGAAGCGCAGACCATAGTTGCCCGCGCCGGGCACCGTGAAATCCAGGTCCACGCGGCTCTCGCCGTCCGGGAGGTTGTAGGTGCCCTGGGCCACGGTGGAATTGTCATCCATGTTGCGCAGCTGGATGGTGCGGTTGCCGGCGCCATCGGCGTACACCTTCACACTGTTGATGATCATCGGGCCGTAGGCATCGAAGAGGAGATGGTAGGCGCTGTTGCTCACCGATCCGGTGGTGGACTGGTCTTCGCGGCCGCCATAGTGGATATCGCCGCCACTGATGTTCTGGTCGGCGCACCAGTAGCTGGTGGTGGCGGTGAGCGCGGGCGTGGTGAAGGCATTGCCCGTGGCCACGGGCGTGCCGCCGGTGGGCACGTCGTACCACACCACGTTGCTGCCGGTGGCACTGAGGTCGGCGGTAGCGCCGAAGTTGATGGTGGCGCCGGCGGCGGACGGGGCGTCGGGCGCATCGGTCACGGTGATGGTCACGGGCGCGCTGGTCCATTGCTGGCAGGCACCGTCAACCGTGACGGAATAGGTACCGCTGGTGCTCACCGCGATGCTCTGCGTCTGCTGCGCGTTGCTCCATGTGTTGTCATCGGTGCTGCTCGATGTCAGGGTGACGGCCCCGTCGGTCTCGCAGAAGCTGAGCGGACCATCCACAGTGATGGAAGGTGTCTCGTCGGGGTTCTCCACCACGTTGGCGTACGCCGTCACCGGGCAGTTGTCGCCGTTGTCCAACGTCACGCTGTAGGTACCGCCGCTGTTCACCACCAGGCTCGCGCCCGTGCTGCCGTCGTTCCAGGTGGTGGTGTAGCCGGAGAGCTGCGGGGCGTTCAGCGTGAGGTCCGCGTCGCCGGGGCACCAGACCAGGTTGCCGCTGCCGCTGGTGATGGCCACGTTGGGCGAGGCGCATTCGCTTTCCACGACGGTGAGGGCCTGGTCCACGTGCACATCGGTGAAGGTCTGGGTGATCCCGCTGGGGAAACGTACCGTGACCGTGGGAATGGTGGTGTACTGGCCGAGGCCGAAGTGGCAGGTGAAGGTGTTGGTGATGCCGTAGCTCTCGCCGGCATGCACCTCGCGGATCATGGTGCCCCAGGGTCCGGTGATGGTGACGCGCCCGCCCACAGCGTCGCGGTTGCTCACGGTGCCCTTCAGGTTGACGTTGAGGAAATGGTTGCCATTGGGCGTGTTCATCCACAGCTTGTCGGGGAAGTTCGCGTCGCCGTCCACATAACCGTCGCCGTAAGTGGCGTACACGTCCTCGAAGCCGTCGCCGTTCATGTCGCCGAAGGCGAAGCTGTGCATCTCCTTGGCGGCGGGGAACACGTCGTCGATCCGGGTGAAGGTGCCGTCACCGTTGCCCTTGAAGTAGAAGTGCGTGCTGCCCGTGACGATGTCAAGGTGGGTATCATTGTCCAGGTCGCGGAAGAGACCCTGGAGGAAGAAGCCGCTGTACTGAAGGCCGCTGCCCTCGGTGACGTTGGTGAAGTGGCCCGTGCCGTCGTTCTCGAAGAGCATGAGGGTGAGGCTGTGCGTGGTGTGGAACACGTCCAGGTCGCCGTCGTTGTCGTAGTCGCCGAAATCGGTGGTCCACACCTGCTCGTGGTTCTCCAGGCCGTACTGGTCGGCCTGGTCGGTATAATTACCGTTGCCGTCGTTCACGAAGAGGCGGTCCCAGCGGCGGCAGTCGTCAGGGCTGTTCACACCCTGGCGGCAATGACTGATGTGCAGGTCCACGTCGCCGTCGTTGTCGAAGTCGGTGACGGTGCTGCCGTAGTTGCCGCTCATGTCGCCCGCCGTGCCTGTGCATTGGGTGGTCCAGTCCATGAAGTCCGCATCGTACACCGGGATACCGCCGCCGTTGGTGATCCAGATGTTGTTCGGCCCCACGTCGTTGCAGGCGTACACATCGGTGCGGCCGTCATTGTCGAAATCGGCCATGCTCATGGCCTGCGTGAAGATGTCCGGACCGTTGAGGTCGCTCAGGGTGAACACTCCGCGCGAGGTGATGTTCAGGAAATTGGTGATGCCCACGCCGCTGCAGATGTCCTTGTGGCCATCGTTGTTCAGGTCGGCCATGGCCCAGCCCCATTGGCTGTCGTTCTCCACCTGCCCATAGTCGAAAGTGGTGAAGCTGTGGTCGGGGTTCTGGTAGAGGATGTAGACGTGCCGGCTCATGTCGAGCTGGATGATGTCGTCCAAGCCATCGCCGTCCATATCGGCCACGGCCACGCAGGCGGCGCCGTGCGAGGCGTGCGAAAGGTTGGCGGTCGCTTCAGTGAAGACCGCTTGCGCGGAAGCCGCCGCTCCGAGAAGAACGGCGGCGGTACACGAGGAAAGACGCAGCATGTGGGGGTTGGGGGTTCGTTAGTTGGGAACGGTTCCTTCCTTGCGCGAAGGCGCCCGAAAGTAGAGCAACGACACACACGGCCTTGGGCCCATACGCACGAAAGCGCGCGATCCTCGGGTTCCTGTGGCCCACCTTGGTCAGCCCCGGCCGTTCGCCGCCGGGGGGGCCGGTGTTTCGGGAAGTTGCTCCCAAACGGCGGTCTGTCGCCGGATGCTCTCTTCATGCACGGCGTTCATGAAGGCGCGAATGAAGCTGGGGCTCAGGCCGATGCGTTCCCCCAGGGCCGTTTGGCGGCGAAGGATGCGGCCCCAGCGCTCGGGCTGCAGGATGGCCACGTTGTGCAGGCGCTTGAACTCGCCGATGCGCTCGGCGATGTCCATGCGGCTGGCCAGTTTCTGGGCGATCTCCTCATCCAGTTGGTCGATCAGGTCGCGGAAGCCCTGCAACTCGTCGGCCGCTTCCTGCACCGGCCGGGCTTCACGCACCACCAGGCCGTCCAACAGTTCGCGCAGCGCCACCGGGCGTATCTGCTGCTTGGCGTCGCTGAGCGCGTTGGCCGGATCGCGGTGGGTCTCGATCATCAGCCCGCTGAAGTTGAGGTCCAGTGCTTGCTGGGCGATCTCGGTCAGCCGGTCCGGGTGGCCCGCGATGTGGCTGGGGTCGCACACCAGTTCCAGGTGCGGGAAGGCGGCCTTCAGGCGGATGGGGAACTCCCACATGGGGCTGTTGCGGTAGGGCGTGCGCTCGAACCAGCTGAAGCCCCGGTGGATGGCGGCCAGGCGCGTGATCCCCGCATCGGCCAGGCGCTCGATGGCCCCTACCCAGAGTTGTGTATCGGGGTTGATCGGGTTCTTCACGAACACCGGGACATCGGTGCCGCGCAACGCGTCGGCGAGGGCCTGCACGCTGAAGGGGTTGGGCGTGGTGCGCGCGCCGATCCACAGCAGGTCGATGCCCGCCTTCAGCGCCGCTTCCACGTGGGCGGGTGTGGCCACCTCGGTCATGGTGAGCAGACCGGTCTCGTCCTTCACGCGCCGGAGCCAGGCGAGCGCGGGCTCGCCCACGCCCTCGAAGCCGCCGGGCCGTGTGCGTGGTTTCCACACGCCCGCGCGGAACACCTTCACCTGCGGCGCTTGCACGGCGATGGACCGCGCGGTGTCCAGCACCTGCTCCTCGGTCTCGGCACCGCACGGCCCGGCGATCAGCAACGGACGGTCAAGGCCGAGGCGCCAATCGGCAAAGGGCAGAGCGCGGAGCGGGGGCGGCTGGGGCACGGGGCAAAGATACCCCGGGTCTGTGCTGCGCTACAGCCGGGGAACCCCGCCGCAGGAGCCGCAGGGTCCGCTCAACACCAGGGGTCCACATGGGCGGGACCTTGCGTGGACTCAAGAAAACCCATGGCAATGGACCAATGGACCGGATCCATTGGTCGCGTCGATCATGCAAAGGCCTCCTTCCTGTTCATCAATTCCTCCACCGCCTCCGCCTCCACGGGGATGTCCTTGAAGAGGTCGTCCTGGCCGTCCTTCGTCACCAGGATGTTGTTCTCCAGGCGGATGCCCAGTTTCTCCTCGCGGATGTAGATGCCGGGCTCCACGGTGAAGACCATGCCCTCGGCGATGGGTGCGTTCCACAGGCCCACGTCGTGCACGTCGAGGCCCAGGAAGTGGCTGGTGCCGTGCATGAAGTATTTTTTGTAGAGCGGGCGCTCGGGGTCCTGTTTCGCCACGTCGTGCTTGTCCAGCAGCCCGAGACCGATGAGCTCGCTCTCCATGATGCGGCCCACCTCCCGGTGGTAGTCGGCCAGCAGGGTGCCGGGGCGCAGGAGCGTGGTGGCCGCCCGCTGCACGCGGTGTACGGCGTTGTACACGTCCTTCTGCTGCCTGGTGAAACGGCCGTTCACCGGCAGGCAGCGGGTGAGGTCGCTGGCGTAGCCGCCGTACTCGCAGCCGAAGTCCATCAGGATCACATCGCCATCCGCGCACACCATGTCGTTGGTGATGTAGTGCAGCACGCAGGCGTTGTAGCCGCTGGCGATGATGGGCGTGTAGGCGTGCCCGCGCGAGCCGTTGCGCACGAACTCGTGCGTGATCTCGGCCTCTATTTCATACTCCTTCACGCCGGGCTTCAGGAAGCCGCACACCCGCCGGAACGCCCCGCCGGTGATGTCGATGGCGCGCTGCATCTGCCGCACCTCCTCGCGCGTCTTGACGCTGCGGATGCGGTGCATGATGGGCGCGCTGCGCTTCAGCGCGTGCAGCGGGTACAACGCGCGCAGCTCCTTGTTCCTCCGCTCCTCGCGCGTCTCCACCTCGTTGCCCTGGCGCAAGTGCTCGTTGCTGTTCAGGTAGATATACTCGGTCTGCGGTACCAGTCTTTTGATCGTGGCGTCGTATGCGCTCGTCCACAGCACCGTGGCGATGCCGCTCAGCTCCCGCGCCCCGTCCTGCGTGAATTTCGCGCCCTCCCAGATGGCGATGTGCTCGTTGGTCTCGCGCACGAAGAGGATCTCGCGGTCCTTGGGGTCCGCCGCATCGGGGAAGAGCAGCAGGATCGTTTCCTCCTGATCGATGCCCGTGAGATACAGGATGTCCGTGGCCTGCTTGAAGGGCAAGCTGCCATCGGCGCTGGTGGGCATGATGTCGTTGCTGTGGAAGATCGCCAGGCCGCCTTTTTCCATCTGCTGACGGAAGCGGGCGCGGTGTTCGCGGTAAGTGGGGGCGGAAAGGGGGGTGTAGCGCATGGGTCGGCCGGGGTCTTGTTGTCCCATCTCTGGGGTGCGATGGCTGGCGGAGATGAACGCGGGCGAAGGTAGGCTGGTGGCGGCAGGCTCCGGTGCGGCGGTCGGCCCCGGGCCGGTACCTTCGCGCCATGGCTGACACCCTCACCGCCCCCGCTCTCTTCCGCCCGCAGAACCTGATCAACGGCGCCTGGTCGCCCGAAGGCGATGGCACCTTCAACACCGTGACGGACAAGTACGACGGTGCGGAACTGGCGCGCGTGCCGCACGCGACGGAAGGGCAGATGGAGGAGGCGATCGCCGCCGCGCATGCGAGCCGTGACACGCTGCGCCGGATGAGCGCGGGCGAACGCTCCGCCAAACTGGAGGCACTGGCCGCATTGATCACGCAGAACGAGGAGGAGCTGGCGCGGCTGATCGTGCGGGAGGCCGGCAAGCCCATCGGCTATGCGAGGACCGAGATCGCGCGCAGCATCACCACGGTGCGCACGGCGGCGGCCGAGGCCCTGCGCTTCGGAGGCGAAATGGTACCGATGGACTTCGGCGCGGGCGCGGGCCGCACGGCCTTCACCAAGCGCTTCCCGATCGGGGTGGTCGCGGCGATCACGCCTTTCAATTTCCCGCTGAACCTGGTGTTGCACAAGGTGGCGCCCGCCATGGCCGCAGGCTGCCCCGTGGTGCTGAAGCCAGCGCCGCAAGCGCCCCTCAGCGCGCTGGCCCTCGGCGGTTTCATGGAGCGTATCGGCTGGCCGAAGGGTGCGTTCAGCGTGATGCTCTGCGGGATCCCTGTGGCCGAGAAGTTGGTGCGGGACGAGCGCGTGGCCATGCTCAGCTTCACCGGCAGCGACAAGGTGGGCTGGCATCTCAAGAGCATCTGCGGCAAGAAAAAGGTGGCGCTGGAACTCGGCGGCAACGCGGCGGTGATCGTGGACGAGGGCACCGACCTCGCGGCCACCGCCAAGACCGTTGCAGCCGGCGCGAACCTCTATGCGGGCCAAACCTGCATCAGCACCCAGCGCATCTACGCGGTGAAAAGTGTCTTCGCCCAATTCCGCGACATGCTCGTAAAGGAGTATGCCGCGCTGATGGCCGGTGATCCGAGTGATGCGTCCGTCACCGTGGGTCCCATCATCGACAAGGGCCACTTCGAGCGTATCAGCGGCTGGGTGGACGAGGCCGTAAAGGGAGGGGCGACCTTGCTCGCTGGCGGCAAAGCGGTGGACGCCTCGTGCAACATCTACGCGGCCACCTTGCTCACCGGCACCAAGAACACGATGAAGGTGAACTGTGCCGAGGTCTTCGGTCCGGTGGCCGTGCTTGAGGAAGTCGCGGACTTCGGCGAGGCCATCGCGCAGGTGAACAATTCCTCCTACGGGCTGCAGGCGGGCGTCTTTACCAACAGCATCGCCCACCTGAAGCGCGCGCACGAGGAGCTGGAGGTCGGCGGTATCATCATCAACAACGTGCCCGGCTTCCGCATCGACCCCATGCCCTACGGCGGGATCAAGGACAGCGGGCTGGGGCGCGAGGGCGTGCGCTACGCGATGGAGGAGATGAGCGAGCCGCGACTGCTGGTCTACTGATCCTTCTTCGCGGCCTTCTCCAGCTTGTCCACGCGCTCCACGATCCGCTCCAGGTTGCGGAAATGGATGTAGCTCTTTCGGTATTTGCTGGCTTCCCAGGCCGGTGAACCCATGTACGCCTCGCCCGCTTTCGTGTCCTTGCTGATGCCGCTCTGCGCGGCGATGATGGTGCCATCGGCGATCTTCAAGTGGCCGATGATGCCCACCTGCCCGCTGAACATGCAGTTCTTGCCGATCCTCGTGCTGCCCGCCACCACGCCGCCGGCCGCGTAGTACGTGTTCTCGCCCACCTCCACGTTGTGCGCGATGTGGATGAGGTTGTCGAATTTCACCCCTTTCCGCAGGATCGTGGAACCGAGCGTGGCCCGGTCGATGGCGCAATTGGCGCCGATCTCCACGTCGTCCTCGATCACCACGTTGCCGATCTGCGGGATCTTGGCGCCACCGTCCGGACCGGTAGCGAAGCGGAAGCCGTCGCTGCCGATCACCGTGCCGCTGTGGATGATGCACCGTGCGCCCACCGTGCAGTCCGAATAGATCTTCACGCCCGCGAACACCGTGGTGTTGTCGCCGATGGTCACGTTGTCGCCGATGTAGCTCTGCGGATAGACCTTCACGTTGTTGCCCAGTTTGGCGTTCTCCCCGATGAAGGCCAGGGGGCCGATGTAGCAGTTCTCGCCATGCGTGGCACCTGCGCTGATCACCGCCTGCGGCGAGATCCCCTTCTTGTCCAGCTTGATGGTGTTGTACATCTCCAGCACCTTGGCGAAGGCGCCTTGCGCATCGGCCACCCGCACCAGGGTGGTCTTCACCGGTGCGGTAAGCGCGAAGTCCTTGCCGATGATGACCACACTGGCCGTGGTGCCGTACACGTATTGCGTGTAGGCCGGATTGGCCAGAAAGGACAGCGAACCCGGTCCGCCCTCCTCGATCTTCGAGAGCCGGCTCACGGTGGCGTTGGGATCCCCCTCAACGGTACCCTGCAGGAGTTGCGCGATCTGTGCGGCGGTGAATTGCATGCGGGCAATATACCGGTCGGCCTCCATCCGCGAACGATCTTCGCCCCACTCCATGGATGTCCGCGAGAAGGTGAAGCTGCTGCCGCACACGCCCGGCGTGTACCAGTTCTTCGATGCGGAAGGGGCCATCCTGTACGTGGGCAAGGCGAAGGACCTGCGTCACCGGGTGAGCAGCTACTTCGCCCGCGAGCACGCCGATGGCAAAACGCGCATCCTCGTGCGCAAGATCGCCGACCTGCGTGTGATCCACGTGCCCACCGAGTTCGAGGCCTTGTTGTTGGAGAACTCGCTGATCAAGCAGCACCAGCCGCGTTACAACATCCTGCTGCGCGATGACAAGAGTTTCCCCTTCATCCGTATCCGCAACGAGCGCTTCCCGCGCGTGGACGGCATGCGCAACCCCGAGCAGGATGGCAGCGCGTACTTCGGCCCCTACGCCGGCGTGCGCACCATGAAGACCGTGCTCCAACTGGCCCACAAGCTGTACAAGTTGCGCACCTGCAATTACGACCTTTCGCCCGAGAACATCGCGAAGAAGAAATTCAAGCGTTGCCTGGAGTACCATATCGGCAACTGCAAGGCGCCCTGCGAAGGCCTGCAGAGCGCGGCCGAGTACGACGCCGGCATCGCCCAGGTGCGCGAGATCGTGAAGGGCCGGGTGGCGGGCCTGCTGAAGATGATGAGACCGCTGATGCACGAGCATGCCGAACGCCTGGAGTTCGAGGAGGCCGAGGACTACCGCGTGCGCATCGAGCAGCTGGAGAACTACCGCGCCAAGAGCATCGTGGTGAACCCCGACATCGGCGACGTGGACATCTACGGCCTGGTGAGCGACAACAGCAGCACCTACGTGAGCTACATGCGGGTGATCGACGGCGCCATCGTGCACGGCATCACCATCGAACTGAGGCGGCGCATGGAGGAAAGCGGCCCGGACATGCTCCAGCTCGCCATCGCGGAGCTGCGCGAGCGCTACGACGGTCATGCCCCGGAGGCGATCGTTCCCTTCGACCCGGGCATCGAGGTTCCGGGCCTCGTCTTCACCGTGCCCCGCATCGGCGACAAGAAGAAACTGCTGGAGCTGTGCGAGCGCAACGCGCGCTACTTCATGGCCGACAAGCAGAAGCAGGAATCGCTCACCGACCCTGAGGCCGCCACCACACGGCTGCTGGAACAGATGAAGCAGGACCTGCGCCTGAACGAACTGCCATACCACATCGAGTGCTTCGACAACAGCAACACCCAGGG
>Ga0138256_10001569_pt1 | contig 24610 bp, 17 predicted proteins | sample KNB2016incub_MG_FD_105486 | JGI IMG/M metagenome (GOLD analysis project Ga0138256, IMG submission 105486) | Active sludge microbial communities from wastewater in Klosterneuburg, Austria - KNB2014incub_MG | ecosystem: Engineered > WWTP > Activated sludge > Unclassified | place: Austria...
TATCAGCGGTGCTGATAAAATTTTGTTAGTTTGCATGACTTTACTTTTTTATTGAGAGAGCAAAGACATAAATTTTCCATAAACCTTTTTCCGTTCACATAAAAATGCTTTGTTGTTATGCTGCCAAACATCTTCTATTTTTACAGCAAATCATTTTCTTGAAACGATTTACAAATCTTTTTATCGCTATTGCTTCCGGTCTTTTGCTTTTTGCAGCATGGCCTGTATCACCACTTACATTACTCATTTTTGTTGCATGGACTCCTTTGCTTTGGTTGGAGACAAAAATTGAAAGCAGAAAAAAATTCTTCTGGCTTACCTATATCACCATGTTCATCTGGAATGTTGCAACCACTTGGTGGATATGGAATGCATCAGCTCCCGGTGCAGTAGCTGCGTTTCTTGCCAACAGTTTATTGATGTGTTTTCCCTGGCTTGGTTTTAAGATTGCAAAAAAAAGGTTCGGTACAACGATTGGCTACCTTTCATTAATAGCCTTTTGGATGTGCTTTGAATTTATTCATTTACAGGATTGGGGATTAAGCTGGCCTTGGCTTACATTAGGAAATGTTTTTGCCTCGCATCCCGAATGGGTTCAGTGGTATGAATACACCGGCACAAGTGGCGGAACACTCTGGATAATGCTTAGTAATATTTTAGTGTATGCTTTATTTACAGAATATCAAGAGAATGGAAGATCACCGGTTTATTTCAAACAAATGCTAGGCTGGTTGGTATTAATGATCGTTCCTTTTTTTATTGCAAAAAAATTAAACAAGAAATTAGTAAGTACTAGTTCAGGAAAAAACATAGTTGTAGTGCAACCAAATATTGATCCTTATGAAAAAGTATCAGAATTAACTGGCTCTTTCGAAGCACAGTTACAAAGATTGATCAGTACAACTGAAAAACAAGTTGATAGCAATACTGCATTAATTCTTTGGCCAGAAACAGCTTTATACACTGCATCAAGAATTGACGAAGCATCATTAAAAGAAAATTATTTTCTTCATCCATTGTTTGCATTCCTAAAGAAATATCCAAATACATCACTATTTACAGGTATTGAAAGTTTCAGAGAAATGACTGAGAAAACAAAGTATTCTCAGGAATATAATGGACATTTTTATGAATCATACAATGGCGCTGCATTATTAGATAGTAGTGGTGCATCTGCCTTTTATCATAAATCAATGTTAGTACCGGGTGTGGAAACACTGCCCTGGTTTTTAAAATTCATTGACAAATGGTTCGAAAAATTTGGCGGCACCACTGCAGGCTATGCCAAACAAAATGAAAGAACAGTTCTTACAGAAAAAAATGGTTTTAAGATTGCTCCTTCCATTTGTTATGAAAGTATTTATGGCGATTTTATGAGAAAATACATTCGTAATGGAGCTAACCTTATCTGCATTATTACCAACGACGGCTGGTGGAAGAAAACTCCCGGACATAAACAACATATGAACTATGCAAGACTAAGAGCCATTGAAACAAGAACTTGGGTGGCAAGAAGTGCTAACACAGGCATCAGCTGTTTTATTAATCCTTATGGTACAGTTATTGAACCACAGCCTTATAATACCAATGCTGCAATTAAAATGAATATAGATGTTCCAAATAATACAAAAACATTTTATGTGAGGTATGGCGATTTATTATCTAAGATTATGACAGCACTTAGTTTATTAGTGATTGGAGCAGCCATTTTCTTGAAAATAAAAACATTCGTCAAGGCTAAAACTTAAGAATAGTTTTGCCACAGAAGCACAGAAACACAGAAAAATGGAGAAAAGACATTTTAGTAATTCCGACTTCCCGCTACAGGGAGAAACTGACCTCATTATCAGAACCGCTATTGATATTCATAAGAATTTAGGACCAGGCTTTCTTGAAATTGTTTATAAAGACGCTTTTGAATACGAATTTAAAATCGATGAAATATTCTATGAAAGGGAAAAAGAATATCTAATTCATTACAAGGATACTATTCTTCCACACAAATTTTATGCGGACTTTGTTGTCTTCGAAAAAGTTATTGTAGAAATAAAAGCCAAACAAGGCGGAATAGCTGAAGAAGATTATGCCCAAACAATCAATTATCTTAAATGCTCAGATTGCAAGATTGGATTAATTCTAAATTTTGCAAAAATGAAACTTGAAATTAAAAGAGTCGCTTATTAAATAACCTCTGTGTTTCTGTGCCTCAGTGGCAAATTAAATTATGGACAAACAACTTCTATATCAAGACAAAAAAATCCATTACCGTGTTATTGGCAATGGTCAACCCGTTTTTCTATTGCATGGCTTTGGAGAAGATGGAGAAATTTTCAACCTGCAGGTGGCGCATTTGAAACGTAAATTTCAGCTTATTGTTCCAGACCTTCCTGGCTCTGGCCAATCAGAAATGATTAGTGATATGAGCATTGAAGGGATGGCGAAAGTCATACATGCAATCATTAAAGAAGAAAAAATTGAAACCTGTCCTGTAATCGGCCATAGCATGGGCGGCTATATTACATTGGCAATGATGGAAAAATATAGTAAACATATTTCAGCATTTGGACTTTTCCACTCATCTTCTTATGCTGATAGTGAAGAAAAAATTACTGCCCGTAAAAAAGCAATTGATTTTATAAAGCAGAATGGAGCATACGAGTTTTTAAAAACTGCCATACCTAATCTTTTTGCTGAGCAATCCAAAGAGAAATTAAAAACAACAATTGCAGAATTAATAGAGCAAGGCCACAACTTTTCTGCCCAATCTCTCGTTTCTTATTACGAAGCAATGATACAACGGCCGGACAGGACAGAAATATTAAAAAAAGCAACCGTTCCGGTACTTTTTATCATGGGAAAACATGACAATGCCGTTCCTGTAAAAGACATGTTGGAACAAAGTCATCTTCCTAAAAAATCGTACATTCACATGCTTCAACAGTCCGGCCACATGGGAATGCTGGAAGAAACAAATAAGTGTAACCAGATGCTGGAGCAATTTTTGCTTGAAATATAAAATCAATTTCGGCAAGCCCTACATGAAACGAATTTTATTTATCATACTAACAGTTTTTCTTTTATCCTCCTCTTCAAATGCAGCACATATAAAAGGAGGTTTTTTTTCGTATAAGTATCTTGGTCCAGGCTCTGCTGGTAATTTACAATATCAGGTTACACTAACCGTATATATGATTTGTAACCCTACAGACGCCCAGGTTTCAAACCCAATAAATTTTAGCATATTTAATGGTGGTAATAATCAATTCCTGCAAAATGTAACCGTATCTCTTAAGGACCGATATAATTTGAATAAGGTTTTCGATGAGCCGTGTATAACTGGCAATGAAACAGGTTGTTATTATACAGTTGTTGTATATGATTTACCTTCTATAGAACTTCCTTCAACACCCGGTGGTTATATTTTTTCATATCAAAGATGTTGTAGAATTGCAGGGATTATTAACGTCCCTGGCAGTGGTTCTATTGGTAATACTTTTTCTATAAAAATACCCGGCACAGCTACTGCTGCAGGAGCAGAAACAAACAGTAGTCCAGCATTTCAGGTTAACGATACAGCTGTAGTTTGCAGAAATAGTTTCTTTCAATATTCATTTCAGGCAACAGATTCTGATGGAGATTCTTTATCATACCAATTTTGTAGCGCATTAGAGGGGGGCAGCCAAGGAGACCCTGCGCCTGCTACAGCAACAAATCCACCGTATTTCTCCGTTCCCTACGCAAGTCCTTTCTCAGGTTCTCAACCAATGGGGCCCGGCGTTACTATTAACCCTGTAACTGGCCTTATCAGTGGAATAACACCTGACATACTCGGAGAATTTGTTGTAAGTGTTTGTGTAAATGAATACCGTAACGGAGTTTTATTAGGAACAACACAAAAGGAATTGCATATCCGAGTAAATGATTGTCAGCCTTTGCAGGCAAAATTAGATCCATCAATAATTACTTGTGACGGTTTTACCCTCAACTTTCAAAATCAGGTAACCAATCCATCAGGAGCTGAATTTATCTGGACATTTGGAGAACCTGCAAGCGGAATTGCTAACACATCAACGCTGGAAAACCCAACACATACTTATGCTGATACCGGAGTTTATATTGTAAAACTTGTCGTTTCTTTATCTGGAGGACAATGTGCCGATAGTACAACGATGCTTGCAAAAGTTTTCCCGGGTTTCTTTCCAAACTTTACTGCCGCAGGCGGATGCTTTACCAATCCTTTTCAATTTACAGATCAAACAGCCACTGCTTATGGTGTAGTAGATAGCTGGCGATGGAATTTTGGAGATTTATCAACATTGGCAGATACATCCAGAAATCAAAACCCGCAATGGACCTATCCGACTGCCGGCACAAAAACAGCACAGTTAATTGTTACAAATAGTAAAGGCTGTAAGGATACAGCATCTGTTGATGTGCAGGTATTTGATAAACCTCCAATTACTCTTGCATTTAAGGATACACTTATTTGTGTACCAGATGCTGTAATGCTCAATGCTGCCGGTACAGGAATATTTACTTGGACACCCATAACAAATATTAATAACCCCAGTATTGCAACACCTACGGTAAACCCAACTACCAACACTTGGTATGTTGTAAACTTAAATGATAATGGCTGTTTAAATAAAGATTCAGTACATGTTCGTGTAATAACCGGCGTTTCATTAACTGCGATAGCCGATACTACAATATGCCTTACTGATGCTATACAGTTGGATGCGGCTACTGACGGACTACAATTCCAATGGATACCCGCTGGCACTTTAGACAATCCAAACATTAGAAATCCAAAAGCGACGCCGACTGCCGCTTCTACAAATTACCAGATAACTGCAAGGGTCGGCAGCTGTTTTGCAACGGACAATGTTGTAATTACAACCATCCCTTATCCTGTGGCAAATGCAGGTGCAGATCAAACAATTTGTTATAACACTTCTGCACAGCTAAATGGCTCACATGATGGCATCAACTTTACATGGTCGCCTGTTTCCTATTTAGACGATCCGGCAGTACTTAATCCTGTATCAACACCGCCAAGAACAACTTCGTATATTCTTACTGCATTGGATAATAAAGGTTGCCCTAAGCCCGGCCGTGATACAGTGGTAATAATAGTTCAGCCAAAAGTAAGAGCCAGTGCAGGCCGTGATACAACAGTTGTAATTGGTCAGCCATTATTATTGCAAGGATCTGGTGGTGTTAGTTATGTATGGAGTCCGAGTACTGGCTTATCTAGTACAACAATTGCAAACCCCATTGGTGTTTATGGACCAGAAACAGATAGTGTAAAATATAAGTTGGTAGTGACTGATGCAGCTGGTTGTCCTGACTCTGCTTTTGTTACTGTGTATGTTTTCAAAACAAACCCCTACGTTTTTGTACCAACAGCCTTTACACCAAATAATGATGGCAAGAATGATGTGATACGGCCAATTGCTGTAGGTGTAGAAAAAATAAACTTCTTCAGTATTTATAATCGCTGGGGCGAACTGGTATTTACCACTACTGCTAATAAGCAAGGTTGGGATGGCCGCATTGGCGGAGTGTTGCAATCAAGCAATGTGTATGTGTGGATGGTGAGTGCTGTTGATTACACCGGCAAAACGATTTTCATTAAGGGAACGGTTACGTTGATAAGGTAAATTCCACGCAAAGGCGCAAAGACGCAAAAAAAAATTACTTAAAGGCCGTTTACAATTCTTTTGATTCCGTCTTTTATCAATGCTTCATTAAAATTTATTAATAATCCAAGTTTAAGGCCTGTAAGCTTAAGATAAGTTTGCAGTTGTTTGTAATGAACAGGCATTACTTTTTCGACAGATTTAAGTTCGATAATTATTTTCCTTTCTACAATCATGTCTGGCTTGAATCCTAAATCAATGTTTATCTCTTTCCATACAACAGGTAAAGCTGGTTGCCTTTGAATATATAAACCATGTTCAGTGGAAAGCTCATATTCAAGTATAGATTCATAAACAGACTCAAAAAGTCCTGGCCCAAGTTCCTTATGCATTTTAAATGCAGTATTGACAACAATTTTCGCTATCTCATTTTCATCCATATCAAAGAGTTTAAGTATTATTAAAAGTACATCAATGAATGCCGCCTTTTGCGTCTTTGCGCCTTGGCGAGAAAAAATAACTTCTATCTTAGCAATCAATTTACAATTAATTATATGAGAAAAATTGCCTTCGTCACAGGTGCTACAGCAGGATTTGGAAAAGCGTCTGCTTATATTTTTGCCGCCAACGGTTATGACCTTATTATTAATGGGAGAAGAATTGAAAGATTGCAAACCCTTGCTGACGAAATAGAAAAGAAATATAATGTTGCCGTATTGCAATTACCATTTGATGTGCAAATAGAAAAAGATGTTTTCTCATCTATTGAAAATATTCCAGAAGATTGGAAAGCTATTGATGTGCTTGTAAATAATGCAGGCCTTGCATTAGGTAGAGATTATTTTGATGAAGCAGATATGAACGACTGGAACATCATGATTGATACAAACGTAAAAGGTTTTCTATATGTAGGTAAAGCTGTTTCAAAATTAATGGCAATCAGAAAGCAAGGGCATATTATCAATCTTGGTTCGGTAGCTGGCAAGCAGGTATATGAAAAAGGTAATGTGTACTGTGCCACCAAGTATGCAGTAGATGCTATCAGCCAGTCTATGCGGATTGATTTATTGCGACATAATATCAAAGTAACTTCTATTAATCCCGGTGCGGCAGACACAGAGTTTTCTGTAGTACGTTTTAAAGGCGATGAACCTACGGCAAAAAGTATTTATAATGGACTGAAACCATTGACAGCAGAGGATGTCGCTGAAGTGATTTATTATTGTACAACCCTGCCTGCTCATGTATGTATAAATGATTTGACACTGAGTTGCTTACAACAGGCTAATGCTATTTATTTCAACCGGCAAAGCTCTTGATATTAGTCAATTACTGTTCATAATTCAGGCTTTACACTTATCTTCCATTTACCAAAATCTTTCCCCTCTGTTAATTGGCTCGAAACTTGTCGTAGTATCCCTTCGAAAATGTACCTGTTGAAGAAAAATTTCAATTAAAAATTATTAGCTAAAAAAAGCAATAAGTACATTTATGCAGCAAGTTCAATATCTCACAATTCCTGTTATGAAAAAGCCGTACTTACTCATTTTAGCACTAATTATTTTATCTGCCTCTTCTTACTCACAAGATGTTATTCGTCTTGAATCTTGCTCTAACGGATTAATGAATAAACAAGTTGACAGCCTGAAAGAAGTTTATTCGAAAGATGGATATGAATTACTGAAAGAAGCTTCGATAAAAATGGAAAGTGAATTTGAAATGCCGGTTATTGTTCCGCTTACTCAAGGCAGCTGGTACCAGTTTGTATTTATCGGCGATTACTCTTCCCGTTTGTACGAAGTAAGGATGTACGACTGGAAAGAAAGAATGGTAATCTTCCGCCAGAAAAGATGGGGCGAAATTGACGGCAACGTAATCAGCTATACGTATGTACCACAGTTTTCTGAATTTCATATGATGAAACCAGTACAGGTAAACAAACAAAAGAAAAAGAATTTGTGTGGTTATGTAATGCTGTTCAAAAAAACAGCTGAATCAGCCGTTGGAGCTGTTATGACTTCTGCTCCGCAGAATGTGGTTGAATAATTTCAGATTGTATTCTCGAAAGTTAATTGAGAGCTACTCTAAAAATTGCTGATTTTCGTCAATTAGAAACAACCGAGTTATATTTACTAGCAATACTAACATTAGTTTTACTGTGACATTGACATCATGAAATTGGAACTATCCGCTTTTAGCTAATGTTTGATAAAATTATTTATCAAACAATTCCTGCCAATATTTTTTTGTTACAATTCCTACATAGTGCCTGCCGGAAACTACAAAATGAATTATTAGCCAGAGAAGAAAAATTGGCTGTCCCCAAAAAATAGGGATTTGAAAATCTTCGGTCTTGCCAATGCTAAGGGTCGATGTTTGAATACTATGAGTGTACGAAAGTAGACTCAAGAGTCCAAATAGAAGTGTCAAACCCAAACCTAAAACACCAACTTTATGACTCCATTTAAAAAGCAAAAAATTCAATGGTAAAACAATGAGTCCAACGATATGTTTCGAGGAAAGGACAGCATCAGAAGATGCAACTGTCCACACTAAAATAATAGCATAGATAGAAATAATAACAAGCGGTGTGAAATCTAAAAGATTTTTGATTTTGTACTTTGTCATGCTTCGAAGATGGTCATACTAGCATTACCGATAACAAACATTTTTGTATTTCAATCTTTAAATTGAGATAATCTTACTGATTCAACGAAACTCGTACCTGTAAACCAGCTCTTGTATTGGTAATAGGGAAGGCATTACTGATCTTAGGAATACTTCTGTTCTGCTCAAAATACAGTTTCATACTCACTCTGTTGTTGAGTACATAATCAATTGAAGGAGCAATGCGAATTACTTTTTGTCCTGCTGTACCAAACGATGTTCCCTGATCCAGCTTAGTGTTAGATGTAGCATCATCTCTCAGGCTGAAATCCATACGGAAGGTTACATCATTATCCAGTTTCATTTTTCCAATCTTCTTAATCAATGGCATTCCTTTTTTACGCCAGTTAAAGCCAAAGGTTACTTCAGTGCTGCGGTTTTCAGCTAACTGGTAATCAATCAAACTCAAACTAAGCTGACGACTCTTTCTGAATTCAATCCTTGTTGTTAACTGATTGGTGAACGTCATATCAATTTCAATCAACGGATCAAATGCTTCCTGAATAGTAATATTCGGAACAAGGAAGTAAGGAATGTAATTGCCGGTCAATGTATCACGGAACGAAGGATAACTGATACGCAATGGATCAGCAAAGAGCAACGCCGTATTAAAACTATTCATGCTGAATGTGCTGTGATAGCCATGTCGTATCGTTACATTCGTAAATATTTTATCCAATCCTTTCAATCTTGACAAGCCAGTGTAAGTAACCGTCCAGTTTGGTCTTGGAATGATACCAGAGAATGGATTGGAACGAAGATTAGGATTACTATTTTTAATAAGCTTAATGCTATTCGGATCTTTGTTGGAGTAAGCAGCCATGAATGCAGGAATCACCACATCCTGTGAATACCGTCCATATCCAAGGAAATATTTTGGATCGTTTGGATCTACTGCTCCGCCCTGATAACCATTTAAGTCAGCTAAACGTTTTGAAAGTATTACCCTGTTATCTTGGAATGTCTGGAATGTTTCCGAAATCTGGTTTGGATCAAATTTCTTAAACAATGTTTGATAAGATATATAACTCACATTGAAACTTCCTAATGCATAAGGGTTCAGCCTTTGAAGTTGTCCGTTTCCAAGAGTGTCTTTATAAAGTTCTGAATACTGCTTATCATAAGTCTTATCTAAGTTAACATCAATATTAAAATCCCTGAACGGACTTACCTGAGCTGTAATATTCAACCGTTGGTTATACCGTTGCTGTATCATTGCAGAAACCAATGTGTCTCTTGATAATAAACCTTTGGCACCAAAACGGTTAATCCAACTTGTATCGGGTTGATAGCCGAAAATATATCCAAACCCTGGTTCGCCACTTTTAAGATTGGAACCTAATATTTGTGTGCTATCCATATAACCCGGCAGCATAGTTCCAAAATCTTCTGTGTATTGTATGCCCACTCTTTTTACTGATGTAGCTAACTGCAACAGGAATCTTGGCAATTTCCCAATCTCCGGTAATGGTCTGTTCGGATCTTTTTTCTCTTTTACTTTCTTTTCCTTCTTCTCTTTTTTCTTCTTTCCCTTTTTACCAGTTGTATTCTTTGTAGTGTCCTGCGGATTTTGCTGTCCGGGAACTATTTGTTGCTCCTCTTGTTGCTTATCCTTTTGTACACTGCCATCATCTTTACTGCTATTCTTCTTTTCATTTCGCTTCTCTTTCTTTGTTTTCTTATCATCGCCACCATCTTGCCCAGGCAAATCTTTCGGTGGAGGCTGTGTCTTTGGCGCATTGGTATTAACAGCTCGCAGGAAACGCCACTTATTATACAATTCTTCAAACTTCAACTCGCCGTTTATTTGTCTTGTTTGTGTATTAGACAAAATATTCCCCAAATCAATTTCCGGTGTTCTTGCCAGCAACGAACCTGCCAGCCAGTTGTATTTAGTATTATAACTTGCTCTCAGTGTTGTCCAGTTTAACAATGGAATTTTTTGTGTTGGCACATTGTAAGCTATCGTTACTTCCTGGCGGTAATTTGTATTTCTTCCACCTTTCAACAAATTAGTACGAACAGAATCTTTTTTTGTTTTTGTATCAATCCTACCAAACGGTTCATCAATTCTTGAATTATTCACCGCATTAAAATCAATAGAGATAGATCTTGTAAGATTCCATTGTAATATGTAATAACGGTCGAAAGTGAAATACTTATTATATGTTTCCGGAATCTTGTAAGGACCTCCACCTACATTTCTCGGCCGCACCGCACCAAACTGTCGGAACACATCAGCCTTGAATGATATTTGAGAAGGAGCATAATTGAAATTAATATCCTTAATCAATGTAAGCCACGGCGACTTTGACTTAATCATTTTCTTGAACGGCTCAAATGGTTTTGTTTGCGGTGCATAGGTGTAGCCAACAGCTCCTCTTGTTCTCCGCATTTCATCTTTTTCAATCAGCGGATTATGACTTATCGTTTGTATATAAGAATAATTGAAATCAAAATTGGTTACACTCCATAATTTTGGCCGCTTACCATCCGTCTTGAGTTTTCTTGCGTTGGTAATATTAAATGTCTTGATAGTAGTAACATCTATTGCCTGAGTTCTGATAGAATCTTTATCTTTTGCATCAGCAACTTCCTTTAATTTTTCTTTCAGATTTAAATCAAGGTCGTAAGGATCGTACTCAGGTGTGCTACTGCGATGGCTTATACCCATGTAAACAGGTAATTGTAATCCAAGACTTTTTGGCAATAGCTTAGAAGCTTCGATTGTTGCAGCCGCATCAAGAGTATACACATCTTCACGGCTTCTTTCATTTACTCTTTGCTCCAGTGTGCCAAACCCATTTGATCTTGCAGTAGCAGATAATGAAATACTACCTAAATCTGCCAAACGAATGTCAGCTCTAGCCAGTGCAGCCCATCCACCTTTTTCATCAAGATTGGAAAGACGCAGTTCATTAAACCACACTTCTGTACAAATTGTTTCCAGATTTACATTTTCCACACCCAGCAACATACCTCTTACTTCACCAAGATTTGGATTTCCAAGTAAAGCATATGTTCTTCCGCCAATCGTTTCACTATAATACAATGATGGCGATGAACCACTTTGGTTTCTTTTCGATTTTAATTGTGTCAATATATCCAAATCGAAATCAAGATAGTTTTCGCTTGGCCATATCAATGCAGAGTCTGAAGCACCAAATTGTGTAATCTTTAAAGGAATCTTTACTTCATAATAGTTGCCAGCAAAATCATTTCCTATTCTTATCACAGCATTCAAATCACCATCAGTCAATGGCTGCTGATTTTTTACTGATTCAGCATGAATGAACATAGATAGTTTACCATGCTGCCGCATATCGAGGTTCATTGTTTTAAAAACACCTCTTGCTTCTTTTTGTGCAAGGCCGCAAATCTGTACACTCAATGCTTGTTCATTCAGAAATAATGCTACGTTATTATTACTTAATTGCTGTTGTCTTTCAATGCCCGGAGGTATTCTGTAAACAATCGGATCTCTCTGATCATTTTCCTCCACATTCACCGCTAATGTATTTACAGATGTCGGATCATTCGTTGGTAAGTTTACATAGTTGCCAGTGGTATCAATTTCGAATTGATATTTTCTCCATTGGTTACGTACCAGTTCTAGTTTACCGAAACGCATTACAACTGAATCATCAAAATTGGTCGCAAACATCCGCATAAACCGGATTGATTTAAAATCTGGAATGTTACCAATCTTCTGATCATATTGTTTGATTGGAATACGGAACAGATACCAACGTTCTGTTCTTGTTTGACCATTCGCCAATGTAACAACGGGTGTTCTTACATCCGTAATATAATTTGTACCCGTTACCATGTTAGGTTTAATATCCACTTTATATTGGAAGTACTCTTCCACTTCATTCATGGTATTGTCACGGTTCAGTTCTTCACCATCTGGATATTGGGTAAAGGCATTTACGAATTGTGTGTTATTATCTGCAATAGGCGAATTACCATGCGGATTATTGATATTCTTATATCTTTCTAAAATACCTGCTGGTGTAGCTCCGTCAAAAGAAGCATCACGGTATGGCTTAAAGTTATCTGCAGAAGGATCGTTAATAGCTCTTTGATACACTAAAGAACCCGGACCAAAGTTTGTTTGCAAGTTATTTAAGTAAGGCGAAAATCTTCTTAATTCATCAACATCCTGCAAACCATCATAACCTACATCCTGAAACTGACGATCTGTTGGTTCGATGCTGAATGCATTTGTTACCTGCAAAGGATTAGCAGGAACTTGTCCCCAAACTGTATTGGAATCTAATGCAGCATTATTAGTTGGTGTTCGCAATCCATTTTCATACCCTCTTTTTCCATCTCGTAGAATATCTTCTGAAATATTACCGAGGTTGATATATAGCTGACCGCCATTTGGATTCGCTGTATTATTAATAAATGGATCCTGCATCCAGAATTCCATAAACTCAATATTGTTTGTTTCAAAATCCGTCTGGTCAATATTCCGCATCAAACCACCCCAAGACTGTTTTGGATTTAATAATTTTCCATTACCATCTATCCGGCTGTTTCTGGATTCAAAATTATAAGGACCTCTGTCTTTTGGATAAAAAGCAAGATCGAATGTGGTAAGTAAGCCTTCTCCAAATTGTGTACTTCTTTTTGGGAAAATTTCTTTTAATAAAACCTGTCTTGTTTCAGGCTTGGATAATTCTGCGAGATCATTTTTAAGCGGGTTGTTAGAACTTCTTCTTTCTTGTAAAATTGGTTCAATATTATACCATGCTAATTTTGCTCTATTATAGCCGCTGCTTAAATCATTGATAAGCCCTGACTCAGGAAACAAACCATTGTTTTGTGGAATAGATGCCATCGTCCAACTAATAAGCGGAAACCGTAAATCGATATTGGCTCTTGTGCCTTCGAAGTCATCAATATAAACCTGCCCACCTCTATCTGCGCCACCCTCATTATCAAGTCCGTTAATTTGTTTGGCATGACCCGGTTGTAATAATGCGGCTTCCGCATACGCAGTAATGGAAGACATTTCCTTGGTAGAATAAAAAGGCAATTTGTCTAACCATTTACTCAGCCTTGGAATATTATTTCTATAATCTACATCGAACCCATACATCGTATTCTTAATCGGATCTTCTCCATATGATTGTTTGATGAAGAAAGGCCTTTCGCTTAAGCGAACTATTGTACCGCCAAGAGAAAGTTTTTTATTGGCGATATAATCTAATCGTAAACCAAGAAAGTTCTTTTGTTGAAAGCCAAAGGCGGAATTATTTTCATAAGCAATGTTGACGGGTACCCCAGAATTTAAAATGGCTGCATTGGTAACTCTTAATGTTCCCAGGTCGTAATTTATTTCGTAGTCAACATTTTCCTGCAAGATTTGTCCGCTTGCTGTTACCGTTACACTACCTCTCGGAATATTATATCCTAACTGGTATTCGCCGGATGCCTGATTATTATTTGAGGCAAGTCCGTTGGCAAAGCCCGGCGCAACACCAGATGATTTTGAACGACCAACAATTTTATACCTGTTGAGATTAGCAAAAGTTTGTGCAATCGCTTTAATCGTATCATACAAAGGATAGAAAAGATATTTATCTCTTAATGCCTGTGTTGAATAAACGTAATCAAGATCATGCCCAAAGGGTTCCAGTACAGGAAATATTATTCTGCTCTGTGCTGAAATGACTGTGAAACCTTCTACGAAATCAAATACTCCATCTGGTTGTGGGTCGTTTTGATTATTAAGCCTGTCAAGATTTGTTAAGGAAAGAATAGGTTGTCCCTGATACGTTGCAATTACATCTGCCGGCGGCAAATATCTTTTTTCACCAAGACTTGGTTCTTCATATGTTAGATCTAATCTGAAATCTTGTCTTTCCAGCTGACCATAACCAACTGAATAAACGTTCTTCATCATCAAATCCCAAATTGGAAGATTAGTACGTTGTGATGTTGCTTTTAATAATTTCAGGAATAAAACTCTTTGTGATGCACCAGTTGTATCCGGTGGCACATCCTGCGAAAACTCTCCTACCTGAAACACACGGCCATTGTAAGTATATTGATAAGCCACACCCAATACTTCGTCAGGCTGCAAAGGTTGATTCAAAGAAATAAAACCAATCTGTGGATTAAAAAAATAATCAGTTGATTGTAATTTGCGAGCAAATGTTTTTTCAAAATCCTGTACTGGCAATAAACCCAACGCCGTTAACTGGCTTTGCACCTGCGATGAATTTCTATAAACCGGATTGGTTGTTAATTTGGAATATAAATCATTAGCTCCGTTACCCGGCAACTGTTCGCCGCTTCCGGTAATAACAGCGGTATTATAAGGATTACGTTCGCCCAAATCCATAAAGCCAACAATATCTCTTGTATCAGTTGTGGCTCCATTTCGATTAGTTACCCAAGCCTCTACTCTCAACAACTGCACTCTTGAATTAACAATAGGCAATTGTTGCATTGCCGCATTATAATTATTGCGGAAATATTGCGCCATCAGGAAGTGACGGTTCTCATCATATTCATCCGATCTTACTGAAAAACTTTGTGCGGTTGCTCCACCTTGTGCAGTTTGTGTTTGCCGTTGCGATTGTTGATTCGCCAAAACTGTTGTTACAAATAATTTTCCAAACTGCAGCTGCGTTTTAATTCCAAATAATGATTGTGCACCGGGAATTAATGTACCCTTCGATGCAAAATTTGTATTACCCGCCTGAAACTCTTTTAAGATATCATCATCTTTTCCTTTGAAATCCAGTTTCAACTGATTTTCAAAATTGAAGTTGGCCAGCGTATTATAGTTGATAGGTAACTTTAATTTTTCACCGATGCTTGCATCCATCTGCAACTGCGAATTCATATTAAAATCAAACCCACCATTTTTTCTTGCTCTTTCCGGCAATGTTGGGTTATTAATTTTTTGTCCCTGATATCCTGCCAGAAAATCGACATAACCAGATGGTTTAATATCAATTTTCACTTTCCCATCCGGACCTACTCCCATAATACGATTGAACCAATCGTTCGAAACCTTGAATTTGGGTTTAAACAATCTGCGGTTCATATTTGCTAGCAAAGCCGATCTTTTCTTAAAATAATCTTCTTCATCTTTTTGGCCCTGCAAGCGGATAAATTCTTCCATCGAAAAAGAAGTAGGCGTACGATAATACGTATTGCCAATTCTTTCTATAATATAATATTGCTTCGATTTTGGATCATATTCTACCGAACGTCTTATAAAAGCTGTGTCGCTAAAATCAAATGTGTTATTACGCTGATAAGTATAAGGATCGCCTCTGCGGTCGAGCAGCGGATAACGGGTAGTATCAGATTTAAAGAAAAATTTTCCTGGGCCAAAGAAATCGGTACGGGCATTCGCCTGCCACGAAGAGCTTGCTATCACTGAAATAAATACCAGTGTACGGAGGATATGAGCAGTTTTAAGGTTCAATGTTTTTCTATCAGTTAGTTTCCTGAAATAATAGATTATAAGGTACGAAGTGCTAACTTAATCAATTCCTCAACGGATAGATTTGGATTGGCCGTCATTGTCTTTTCAATAGCTTGTCCGGCTTGCTGCCGTCCTATGCCTAATGCGGTTAATGCATTTAACGCATCTTGTTGCAAAGTATTGTTTTTCAATGGTGAAATATTTGAATCCAGCGGCTGTTTTGCCAATTTATCCCTTAATTCTACAACCAATCTTTCCGCACTTTTTTTACCAATACCTTTTATTCCTTCTAAAGTCCTTGTATCTCCCTGAATTATAGCACTTGCCAGTTCGTCTGGCTTCATGTAGGACAACATTACCCTCGCTGTTGATGCCCCAACCCCAGAAACACTTATTAAATGGAGAAACATTTCTTTTTCGGCCAAATCAAAAAAGCCATACAAAATATGAGCATCTTCTCTGATCAGCAATGCCGTTTGCAAAATCCCTTTATCCAAGTTTTGGATTTTAGAGTAGGTATGCAGGCTGATTAACACCTCGTATCCTACCCCATTTACATCAACATGTACTACTGCGGGACTTTTATGAACAAAATCACCTTTCAGGTATGCAATCATAGGTTGCGAAAATAGGGAAATCGGGTTGAAGGTAAAAGGCAAAAAGGAACATAAATCAACGTTTTATTTCACAATTCTCACTTCATTCATCTTACCTTAACTTTATCCCCACTTTAAAATAATTCACACGGAATGACAATTAAAAAAATTACTGCAGCCATTACAGCTGTTGGCGGATATGTTCCCGAAGATAAATTGACAAATGCTGATCTTGAAAAAATGGTAGATACCAACGATGAATGGATACGTACCCGGACTGGTATTTCTGAAAGAAGAATTTTGAAAGGTGAAGGATTGGCCACTTCGGATATGGTAGTTCCAGCTGTAAGACAACTTTGTGAAAAAAGAGGAATCAGTCCCGAAGAAATTGACTGCTTAATAGTAGGAACTGTAACTCCGGATATGGTTTTCCCTGCTACTGCAAATATTGCTTGTGCAAAATTAGGCGCAAAAAATGCTTGGGGATTTGATGTATCTGCCGCCTGTTCAGGATTTTTATTTTCGCTGACGCAAGGAGCCGCTTTGATTGAAAGTGGACGTTATAAAAAAGTGGTGGTATGTGGTGCTGATAAAATGAGTGCTATTGTTGATTATGAAGACAGAACAACTTGTATCATTTTTGGTGATGGTGCTGGTGCAGTTTTATTAGAACCAAACTATGATGGTTACGGCATATTGGATAGTATTTTAAAAAGTGATGGGACGGGCAGCCAGTTTTTGCACATGAAAGCTGGAGGCTCATTAAAACCTGCAACTATAGAAACAGTAACCGCAAAAGAACATTATGCATTTCAAGAAGGTCAGTCTGTTTTTAAATTTGCTGTAAAAGGAATGGCGGATGTTAGTGCAGAACTTTTAGAAAGAAATAAATTAACAGGAGATGATATTGCATGGCTGGTTCCACATCAGGCCAATCTAAGAATTATAGATGCCACAGCTAACAGAATGGGCTTGCCTAAAGAAAAGGTAATGATCAATATTCAGAAATATGGCAACACAACGGCTGCTACTATTCCTCTTTGCCTATGGGAATGGAAAAATCAATTAAACAAGGGTGATAATATTGTTCTCGCTGCTTTTGGTGGTGGCTTTACCTGGGGTGCCACTTTAGTGAAATGGGAGTATTAACAGGTGTCTGACGCCTCGCAGAGCGTCTGACACATTATTTCAAAAGCAATTTGCAATCAATGAATATTCACGGCACCGGTATTTATCATATTTATAACCGTGGAAATAATCAACAGAAGATTTTTTTCAACGATGAAAATTATTTTTACTTTCTTCGCAAGTGTCATCTTTATCTTAAGCCAATAAGCAATATTTTGGCTTGGTGTCTTATGCCAAACCATTTTCATTTTCTTATTGATGTTACAGAAAAAAGTATTGAACCAGTAAAATCAGGTGGTATAATTATGCCTGCAATCTCCAATGGGTTCAGACTATTACAAAGCTCTTATGCAAAAGGAGTGAATATACAACAAGGCAGATCCGGAAACCTGTTTCAACAAAAAACGAAGGCAAAACTTGTTAATGGTGAAGACAATTACGCTGATACTGCTTTTCATTATATACATCAAAATCCAGTTATGGCTACAATTGTAAGCAAAGCTGAAGAATGGGCATATTCTTCATTTCAAGATTATATAGGCCTTAGAAAAGGAACTTTGTGCAACATTGATAAAACAATTGAATTATTGAATATTTCTGCAATGGATCTTCAAAGTGAAACTAAAACGGCAATATCTGAAGAAAAAATTAAAAAGATTTATTAAGATGTGTCTGACGCTCCGCCTTCGGCGAGTACATACACAACCTACTCAAGCTTAAAAAAAACCTACTTACAAATGTGTCAGACGCTCCGCCTTCGGCGAGACGTCAGACACGGCGGCGGCACCATACTGAAAAATCAGTTTGTGGTATTTTCTTAACATCCAACTGCCTGAGCATATTTACTAACTGGCCACGGTGATAAGTTCCATGATTGAAAACATGCGTCAGCATTTGCCAAGTTGGCATTTTTATTTGTTCTCCTTTTTTATTTCTAAACTCAAAAACATGTTGCAACATATGATCTGAAACATTATTTACCCATCCTTCCCATAAAGCGGACTGACTTAGCAATCCGTTTACAACATCTCTTGTTGTTTTTTTAAAATTTTCGCTGGGTATTACCAACCGCTCATCCAGTTTCATTCGTTGCCACCAAATGCTTTCCGCATCCCACATATGTAGCATTGTTTTCTCCAAACTGCTAAAACTACTTGGTATCTCAGCTTTTTGCTTTTCTTCAGGAAGTGCCAACACCACATCCATAATTTTTTTATGAGCCCATACATTATAGGCAGCCATTTGTTTCAACAGTTCCTTCATTTTCATTTAGCTTTGGTATAGTTCAATTATTATTCAAATTTCACCTTTATAATAGTTTATATGGACAAAAGTTTTCCCCTTTCAGGCTGGGGTTCGGTCGCCGTTCATGCGGGACATAAGCAAGATCCTAACTATGCGCATCTTGTTCCTATCTACGCAAGTAGCACATTTGTATTTGATGAAGCTGAGCAAGGTATGCGCCGCTTTAGTGGACAAGAAGAAGGCTACATCTACAGTCGTTGGGGTAATCCAACTTTTACCGAAGCAGAAAATAAAATTGCGACACTAGAAACTTTTGGCATCGAAAAAAATGGTGTGGCGCTGGAAGCAAAAGGAATCCTTCATGCATCCGGCATGGCAGCCATTACTACTCTTTTATTAAGTACATTAAAACCGGGTGATAAAATTCTTACACATTACTCATTGTATGGCGGCACAGAAGAAATAATGAGTAAAGTATTACCGACACTTGGTATTACTGCAATAATTGCTGATCTGCGGGACATCAGCAACGCTGAAGAAGCAATAAAAAATGATAAGGCGATCAAGATGCTTTACTTAGAAACACCAGCAAACCCAACTATTCAATGTGTAGATTTAGAAAAGCTTTGTGAGCTTGCAAAACAAAACGGATTATTGACAGCCTGCGATAACACATTTGCTACTCCTTACTTGCAACAGCCTTTTCGTTTCGGAGTCGACTTCATCGTTCACTCTACTACAAAGTTTTTAAATGGACACGGCACAGCCATTGGCGGCATACTCTTAGGAACTGATTTAAGTTTCATGAAAGACAGAGTATATAAAATGGCAAAAACATTAGGGGGAAATGCAAATCCTTTTGATGCCTTTTTATTAATCAATGGCATCAAAACACTGGAGTTAAGAATGGACCGACATTGTGCAAATGCAATGGAAGTAGCCAATTTTTTAGAAACACATACTGCCGTTGCGAAAGTTAATTATACTGGTCTCTCCTCTCATCCGGATCATTCTATAGCCATGAAACAAATGCGGCACCCCGGTGCAATGTTAAGCTTCGAATTAAAAAGTGGCTTTCAAGGAGGAATTGATTTCATGAATAAATTACAAATGTGTACTCGAACAGTTTCTTTAGGGACCTGTGATTCCTTACTTTCACATCCTGCATCGATGACACATTATAGTGTGCCAAAAGAAGAAAAAGAAAAATACGGTATAACCGAAGGATTAATAAGAATGAATGTGGGTATAGAAAACTTACAAGATATTATTAATGATCTGCAGCAAGCCTTAACTTAATTTTTTTTATCTTCAATCGCATCGTTAGTTTTTATTTAAACCGCTTCGAATGAAAAACATATTATTATTTCTCACGGGATTCTTTTTTTTATTCTCATTAAAAGCTCAATCACCCACTGACAAAAGGCTTAAAGGACTGGATACTTTTGTAACAAGAGTTTTAACAGGATTCAATGCCCCCGGTGTTTCTATTGCAGTAGTAGAAAAAGGAAAAATAATTTATACAGGAGGTTTTGGCTATAGGGATATAGAGAAGAAATTACCAGTAACAGAAAACACACAATTTGGAATTGGTTCATGTACCAAGGCCTTTACCGCAGCAATAATTGGTATGCTAGAAGTTGAAGGAAAAGTGGATCTGGATAAACCTGTTCGCAATTACCTTCCTGAATTAAAGTTTCAGAATGAATATACAAACAACCATGCTACACTAAGAGACATGATGAGTCATCGTACGGGTTTACCACGGCATGACTTTTCCTGGTATGCATCCTGGGCAACAAGAGAAGAATTATTGAAGCGAATCGAATTTATGGAACCTACTGCTGAATTACGAGAGAAATGGCAATACAATAATTTCATGTTTATGGCACAAGGTGTTCTTATTGAAAAACTAACTGGAAAAAGCTGGGAAGAAAATGTCAAAGAAAGAATATTTAAACCGCTTGGAATGGATAACAGTAATCTTTCTACAAAAGACATGGAAAAATCTGCTGACCATTCATTAGCTTTTGCTTCAACTGATTCTACAATTAAAGCAATTCCCTATAGAAATATTGATGCAATGGGGCCTGCAGGATCAATCAATAGTTGTGCAAAGGATATGGCAAAATGGTTGCTTACCTGGGTCAATGGAGGCAAATATAATGGCAAAGAAATTTTTTCTTCCGCTTACAAAAGTGATGCTACTACTATTCAAATGGCTATGGGCGGAGGTACACCCGGAAATGAAAATCCTGATTTACACATTAATGGCTATGGCCTGGGCTGGATGATTAGTAGCTATCGAGGACATTACAGAGTTGAGCATGGTGGTGGCATAGATGGCTTCATAACTACTACCAGTTTTTTCCCGAGTGATAGTATCGGCATTTTTGTTGTATCAAATCAGGGAACTATAGGAGGCAATGTCCGAAATTTTATAGCAGATAGAATGCTGAATCTTCCTTATAGAAACTGGCCACAGCCACAATTAGATGCTATTGCTAAGGCAAAAAAGAATAAAGATAAAGTGGAGAAAAATGATAGCCTCGGTCATCAATTTAATACACATCCGTCCCATGAGTTAAAAGACTACACAGGAACTTATACAAATAAAGGATATGGTTCACTTAAAGTTTCAATGGGTGATAGTGGATTGGTTTCTAAGTTTAATTCGCTTAATGTAAGATTAGATCATTTTCACTTTGACCAGTTCAATGGCATACTTACAGATCCTTCTTTAGCAGACAGCGATCCAATTCGACTTAGTTTTCATACAAACTCTAAAGGTGAGATTTATTTACTCACTATTCCATTTGAAACTGGTACTAAAGACATTGAATTTGAAAAAGAAATTAAAGTCCTGGATGTTAAATCGGATGATCTGAAAAAGTATGAAGGCGAATATGAGTTAGCGCCGGGCAGGATAATCAAGTTTTATATAAAAGGTGAAAAAACATTGTTTGCATTTATTGAAGGACAACCAGAGTATGAGTTAGTACCTACTGATAAAAACATATTTAACTTGAAAGTTTTAGAAGGCTACAGCGCAAAGTTTGACGAAAATGAAAAAGGTAAAATAACTGCCGTCACACTTATTCAGCCTAATGGATCATTTAAAGCACCAAAAAAGAAGTAAGCAATGAAAAAAATCTTCGCTCTTGTACTGATTGTTATACTCTTTTCCTGCAAAAGCAAAACAAATTATGATACAATTATCCGGAATGGAATGATCTATGACGGTGAAGGCGGTGAGCCATATAAAGCAGATCTTGGAATAAAAAACGATACGATTGCCTTTATTGGTGATTTATCTGCAGCAACTGCTTCAAATGAAATTGATGCAAAAGGAAATGCTGTTGCGCCAGGTTTTATCAATATGCTCAGTTGGGCCACCGAGTCATTAATAGAAGATGGCAACAGTCAAAGCGACATCAGACAAGGCGTAACATTGGAAGTGATGGGTGAAGGTTGGAGCATGGGACCACTGAATGACAAAGTAAAAAAACAACAGCAAGAATCACAATCAGATATAAAATATAAAATTGAATGGAATACATTGGGAGAATACCTGAATTTTCTTGAAAAAAAAGGTGTCAGTTGTAATGTAGCATCGTTTGTAGGTGCTACAACTATCCGCACAAACATAATTGGAGAAGATAACAGAGATCCCACTTCTGATGAAATGGAATCCATGAAACAATTGGTAAAACAAGCTATGCAGGAAGGAGCGATGGGTGTTGGAACTTCATTAATTTATCCACCTGCATTTTTTGCAAAAACGAATGAATTAGTTGAACTATGTAAGGTAGCATCTCAATATGGAGGAATGTATATTAGTCATATGAGAAGTGAAGGCGACAAATTATATGAAGCAGTAGAGGAACTTATAACGATAGCAAAAGAAGCCAATATTCCTGCAGAAATTTATCACCTGAAAGCTGCAGGAAAAGATAACTGGCCAAAAATGGACAGCGTAATTAAGAGAGTGGAAAGAGCAAGAACTGAAGGACAACTTATCTCTGCAGACATATATACTTATATAGCAGGAGGAACGGGTCTTACAGCCACCATGCCACCAACTTTACAAGATGGAGGATTTGGCAAACTTAGGGAACGATTACAAGATCCGGTTATAAGAAAAAAAATTGCCAAAGAAATGAATTCCAAAACTGACAAGTGGGAAAATTTCTATTATGCAGTTGGCAATCCTGAAAAGATTTTGGTAGTGGGTTTTAAACAAGACAGTTTAAAGAAATATATTGGTAAATCATTAGGTGAAGTAGCAAGGCTTCGGGGAACATCGCCTGAAGAAACAGCTATGGATCTGATCGTACAGGACAGTACGAGGGTTGATTGTATTTATTTCTTAATGGATGAAAACAATATAAAAAAACAACTGGCTCTTCCCTGGGTTAGTTTTGGCAGTGACGAAGGATCTTATGAACCAGCAGGTGTATTTTTAAAATCAAATCCACATCCAAGAGCTTATGGGAATTTTGCAAGGGTACTAGGTAAATATGTGAGAGAAGAAAAGGTGATTACTTTACAGGAAGCCATCCGCAAACTTTCTAACCTCCCGGCCAAAAATTTAAAAATTCAAAAAAGAGGTCAACTTAAAGTTGGAAATTATGCAGATGTGCTGGTTTTTGATCCTGCAAAAATAAAAGACAATGCTACTTTTGAAAAGCCTAGTCAGTATGCTTCAGGTATGATTCATGTTTTTGTGAATGGAACACAGGTATTAAAAGGCGGTGAACATACCGGGGCAAAACCAGGAAGATTTGTAAAAGGTCCTGGTTATAAAAAGAATAATTAAACAATAAAGTAATAATGGATATTAAAATAAGGCGAGCTATTAAAGAAGATTGTCCAAGATTGCTGGAACTAGTAACAGAGTTAGCTGTCTATGAAAAAGCGCCGAATGAAGTAACTGTTACACTCGACCATTTTATAGAAAGTGGCTTTGGTAATAATCCAGTCTGGTGGGCTTTTGTTGCCGAAGAAGATGGAGTAATTCATGGTTTTGCATTATACTATATCCGCTATTCTACCTGGAAAGGTCAAGCTATGTATCTGGAAGATATTATTGTAACTGAATCAATGCGAGGAAAAAAAGTTGGTAAATTATTATTCGACCAATTAATTGAAGAAGCAAAAGAAAAAAAATTACACCGAATTGTATGGCAAGTACTTGAATGGAATGAACCTGCTATTAATTTCTATAAAAAATACAATACAGACTTTGATGGAGAGTGGGTGAACTGTTCAATTTATGTTTAGCGTCAGCTAACTCCGTCTACTTGCATCTCTTTATTGATTTTTAGCACAAGTCCTTGCAATACTTTTCCAGGACCAGCTTCGGTAAATTTTGTGGCGCCGTTTGCAATCATAGCTTGCACACTCTGCGACCAACGAACCGGACCTGTTAACTGTTCTATCAGATTCTTTTTTATTTCTTCGCTATCCATTACCGGCTTTGCCACCACATTCTGATAAACTGCACAGGTAGGATTATGAAATTTTGTTGATTCAATTGCAGCAGCTAATTCCTCTTTTGCGGGAAGCATTAATGGGGAGTGAAATGCTCCGCCAACTGGCAATACTAAAGCTCTTTTAGCACCAGCCGCTTTCATTCTTTCACAAGCAATTTCAATTCCTTTTACGGAACCACTTATCACTAGTTGTCCGGGACAATTATAATTGGCAGCAACAACAACTTCTCCAGTTTCAGCCTGTACTTCAGCACAGATTTCTTCTACTTTTTCGTCAGCAAGATTTAATACTGCTGCCATTGTAGAAGGAGTAATCTCACAAGCCTTTTGCATAGCTGTTGCCCTGATGGAAACTAATTTTAATGCATCATCAAAACTTAA